>JAABUQ010001578.1_pt1 | contig 48343 bp, 43 predicted proteins | sample 5560001 | NCBI WGS metagenome assembly JAABUQ01 (sample SAMN10711888, study PRJNA513371) | rock metagenome | isolation source: Antarctica rocks | place: Antarctica: Victoria Land, Finger Mt nord | collected 2015-12-18
GGCTACGACAACATCGTCGATCATTGCGCCGAGGCGTGGAATAAGCTCGAGGCCCAGCCCTGGCGCATCACGACGCTCGGACTGCGCGACTGGGCGCACGGGTTCTGATCACTCAGGGTTGGTATTAGCGGCGATGCGCGACATGCTGGTGTTCGGCCCGGCCTTCGCGGGAGCCGACCCGGCGGCCGGCGTGGCGGCGCTGCCCGACAGCGCGGAGATCTGCGGCTGCAACGGCGTCTCCAAGGGCAGGATCCGCGCCGCGATCGCCGAGCACGGGCTGACCACGCTCGACGCGGTGCGGGCCCGGACCAAGGCGTCCTCCTCCTGCGGTAGTTGCACCTGCAACGTCGAGGCGTTGCTGGCGAAGGCGGTGGGCGACGCCTACGACGCGACGCCGAAGGTCAAGCCGGTGTGCAAATGCACGACGCATGGGCACGACGCGGTGCGGGCGGCGATCCGGACCCAACGCCTGAAGGACATTCCGGCGGTGATGCGGGCGATCGGCTGGAGCACGCCCGACGGCTGCGCGAGCTGCCGCCCGGCGCTGAACTATTACCTGCTCTGCGAGTGGCCGGGCGAATATCAGGATCAGGCGCGCTCGCGCTTCGTCAACGAGCGGATGCACGCCAACATCCAGAAGGACGGCACCTACTCGGTAATCCCGCGCATGTGGGGTGGGGTGACGAGTGCTGCCGAGCTTCGCGCCATCGCCGACGTTGTCGAGCGATACGACATCCCGACGGTGAAGGTGACGGGCGGCCAGCGCATCGACATGCTCGGCGTGCGCAAGGAGCAGCTGCCGGACGTATGGCGCGACCTCAACGCGGCGGGGATGGTGTCGGGCCACGCCTACGGCAAGGCGCTGCGCACGGTGAAGACCTGCGTGGGATCGGAATGGTGCCGCTTCGGCACGCAGGATTCGACCAGCATGGGCATCGCGCTCGAGCGGATGACGTGGGGCTCGTGGACGCCGCACAAGGTCAAGCTCGCGGTGTCGGGCTGCCCGCGCAACTGCGCCGAGGCGACGATCAAGGATTTCGGCGTGGTCGCGGTGGATAGCGGCTGGGAGCTGCACGTCGGCGGCAACGGCGGCATCAAGGTCCGCGCCACGGACTTCCTATGCAAGGTGGCGACGGCGGACGAGGTGCTGGAGTACTGCGCCGCCTACATGCAGCTTTACCGGGAAGGGGCCTGGTATCTGGAGCGCACCGCGCCTTGGCTGGAGCGGGTCGGGCTCGGGCACATCAAGCAGCGCGTGGTCGAGGACGCGGCCAACCGGACGGCGTTGCGCGCGCGGTTCCTCGAAAGCCAGCGGCATGCGCAGGTCGATCCCTGGGCGCAGCGCGCGGCGGGCGCCGAGGCGCACGAATATCGCGCGCTGGCGGTGGTGGAGTAGCGGCGATGGATGGTGGTTACATCCGGGCCGAATGGATCGACGTCGGGCGGCTGGACGACATACCGCCGCTCGGCGCGCGCACGGTGACGGTGCGCGGTGAGGACGTGGCGGTGTTCCGCACCGCGGGGGACGCGGTGTTCGCGTTGTATGACTCGTGTCCGCACAAACGGGGAAAACTGTCGCAGGGGATCGTGCACGGCGAGAGCGTGAGCTGCCCCCTGCACGGATGGGTGATCGGGCTGGTCGACGGGCGTGCGCGGGAGCCGGACGAGGGGTGCGCGCGGACGGTGCCGGTTCGGGTGGATGGGGCGCGGGTGATGCTGCGGGTGGGGCGGTGAAACCCTCACCCAATCCTCTCCCGGAGGGAGAGGGCTTGCTCCTCCCTCTCCCTCCGGGAGAGGGCCGGGGTGAGGGCGTGCGCACCACCTGCCCCTATTGCGGTGTCGGCTGCGGCGTCGTCGCGGCCGGCGGCGTGATTACGGGGGATACCGCGCACCCGTCCAACCGGGGCAGGCTGTGCTCCAAGGGCGCCGCGCTGGCGAAAACGCTCGACGACGGCGCGCGGCTGCTGCATCCGACTATCGGCGGACGCCGCGCGAGCTGGGACGTTGCACTCGATACCATTGCCGCGCGGTTCCGCGACGCCATCGCCGAACACGGGCCGGACAGCGTGGCGTTCTACGTGTCCGGCCAGTTCCTCACCGAGGACTACTACGTCGCCAACAAGCTGATGAAGGGTTTTCTCGGCAGCGGCAACATCGACACCAATTCGCGGCTGTGCATGGCGTCGTCGGTCGCTGGGCATGTGCGGGCGTTCGGCGAGGATGTGGTTCCGGGCGTCTACGAGGATTGGGACGAAGCCGATCTCGTGGTGTTGGTCGGCAGCAACACGGCCTGGTGCCACCCGGTGCTGTATCAGCGGCTGCTGGCGGCGCGCGAGCGGCGGGGCACGCGGATCGTGGTGCTCGATCCGCGGCGGACGGCGACGGCGGAGACGGCGGATTTGCATTTGCCGCTCGCGCCCGATTCGGACGTCGCGCTGTTCGCCGGGCTGCTCGGACATCTCGCGGCGAACGGCGCCGTCGACCGCAGCTGGACAGCGCGCCACACCGAGGGGCTGGAGGCCGCCGTCGCCGCCGCGCCCGGCATCGCGGAGGTGGCCGCGATCTGCGACGTCGATCTGGTTGCAGTCGAAACCTTCTACCGCTGGTTCACCAAGACGTCGCGGGTGATGACGGTCTACTCGCAAGGCGTGAACCAGTCGGCGGTGGGCACCGACAAGGTGAACGCGATCATCAATTGCCATCTCGCCACCGGGCGGATCGGCCGGCCAGGCGCGGGGCCGTTCTCGGTGACCGGGCAGCCGAACGCGATGGGCGGCCGTGAGGTCGGCGGGCTCGCCAACCAGCTCGCGGCGCACCTGCGCTTCGACCACGCCCATGAGGTGGACGCGCTGCGCCGGTTCTGGGGCGCGCCCAACCTCGCGACGCGGCCGGGGCTGCGGGCGGTCGAGATGTTCGACGCGGTGCTGGACGGGCGCATCCGCGCGATCTGGATCGCGGCGACCAACCCGGCGGCGAGCCTGCCGCGTGCCGAGCGGGTGCGCGCCGCGCTCGCGGCCTGCCCGTTCGTGGCAGTGTCGGATTGCTGGGCGACCGACACCACGGCGCTGGCGCATGTGGTGCTGCCGGCGGCCGGGTGGGGCGAGAAGGACGGGACCGTCACCAGTTCGGAACGCCGCATCTCGCGCCAGCGTCCGTTCCGCGCGCCGCCGGGCGAGGCGCGGCCGGACTGGCGCGTGTTCGCCGAGGTGGGCCGGCGCATGGGCTGGGCCGAGGCGTTCGCCTGGGACGGTCCGGCGGCGGTGTTCCGCGAACACGCCGCGTTGTCCGGCTTCGAGAACGCGGGCGGGCGGCTGTTCGACATCGGCGCGCTCGCCGGGATCGACGCCGCCGGCTACGAGGCGCTGGCGCCGGTGCGCTGGCCGCTGCCTGCCGGGGCGACGGCGGAGGGCGGGCGGCTGTTCGGCGACGGCGGCTTCCCCACCCCGACCGGGCGGGCGAGGCTGGTTTCGGTGAGCCCGGATCCGGGCAAAACAAGGCCCTTGCTCAGCCCGGATCCGGGCAATAATCGGCGCGGCGGAGCCCGGATCCGGGCAAAGTTTCCGCCGTTTCTGCTCAATACCGGCCGGGTGCGCGACCAATGGCACACCATGACGCGCACCGGGCTGGTCCCGTCGCTGATGGCGCATACCCCGGAGCCGATGCTGGCCATCCACCCGCTCGACGCCGAGGCGGTCGGGCTCGGCCAGGGGGACCTCGCGCGGATCGATACGGCGGAAGGGGCGGCGCTGCTGCGCGCCGACCTGCGCGCCGGCCAGCGGCGCGGCGAGATCTTCGCCCCGATGCATTGGACGGACGCATTCGCCTCCTCCGGGCCGGTCGGGCGCATCGTCGGGGCGGCGCTCGATCCGCATTCGGGGCAGCCGGCGCTGAAGATGACGCCGGCGCGGGTCGAGCCGGCGTGGGTGGGCTTTCACGGCCTGCTGCTGCGGCGAAGCCCTCACCCCGGCCCTCTCTCGATGGGAGAGGGAGAAGGAAGCCCTCTCCCGTCGGGAGAGGGTTGGGTGAGGGGCTGCCATTGGGTCCGCGTGCCCGTCGCGACTGGCACGCTCTATCGGCTGGCCGGGTTGCGCGAGATGCCGGCGGGCGCGGCGATGGCGCGGCTCGCCGAGCGGCTGCTCGGGGCGCCGGACGGCGCGGACCGGCTCGAGCTCGCCGACACCCGGCGCGGCGTCATCCGTATCGCGGCGATGCTGGGCGGCGTGCTCGACGCCTGCCTGTTCCTGGCGCGCGACGCGGCCAGCCTGCCGGCGCCCGACGCGTTGCTGCCGCTGCTCGGGCGGCCGGTGGCGGAGGCCGACCGCGCGGGCCTGCTGGCCGGCCGCTCGGCGGGCGGGGCCGCGCCGTCGCATGTCTGCGCCTGCTTCGGGGTCGGCCGGCACGCGATCCGCGAGGCCGTGGTCGGGCACCGGCTCGACACCGTGCAGCAGATCGGCGCCCGCTTGCGCGCCGGCACGAATTGCGGCTCCTGCATCCCTGAACTCGAGGAAATCCTGCGCGATGTCCGTGCTCCCGCCCTCTGAGGCCGCCTTCCCTGAGCCGAGCCTGTTCCCGGTGTTCCTGCGCCTGGCCGGCGAGCGGGTGCTGGTGGTAGGCGGCGGGGACGAGGCGGTGGCCAAGCTGCGCTTGCTGCTGCCTTGCGGGGCGGACCTGCACGTGGTCGCCGAGGCGCCTTGCGACGATCTGCGGGAAATGACCGGGCTGACCTTGCACCAGCGGCCGTTCGCGCCAGCCGATGCGGCCGGCGCGCGGCTCTGCGTCATTGCGTTGGAGGATGCCGGCGAGGCGGAGTCGGTCGCCCGCGCGGCCCGCGCCGCCGGGGCGCTGGTCAATGCGGTGGACCGGCCGGCGGTCTCCACCTGCATCGTGCCGGCGATCGTCGACCGCGCGCCGCTCACCATCGCGATCGGCAGCGGCGGGGCGGCGCCGGCGCTCGCCCGCGATCTGCGCAGCCGCATCGAGGCGGCGGTGCCGGCCGGCTACGGCGGTCTGGCGGCGCTGTGCCGGGACTGGCGCGGGCGGGTGAGCGAGGCGGTGCGCGACAAGGCGGCGCGCCGCCGGTTCTGGAACGCGGTGCTCGACGGGCCGGAGGCCGCGGCGGCGTTCGACGGCGACCGCGCGGAGGCCGAGCGGCTGCTCGCGGCGCGGCTCGACGCGGCGCGGCAGGGTGCCGGGGTCGCGCCCGCCGGGCGGGCGAGCCTGGTGGGCGCCGGACCGGGCGATCCGGAGCTGATGACCCTGCGCGCGGTGCGGGTGCTGAAGCGCGCCGACGTGATCCTCTATGACGCCCTGGTGGACCCGGCGGTGCTCGGGATGGCGCGGCGCGACGCGCGGCGGATCGACGTGGGCAAGCGCTGCGGCCGTCATGCGATGAGCCAGGCGGCGATCAACCGGCTGATCGTCGAGCACGCGCGGGCGGGCGCGCACGTGGTACGGCTCAAGGGCGGCGACCCGTTCATCTTCGGCCGCGGCGGCGAGGAGCTCGATTGCCTGCGCGCCGCCGGCGTGCCGGTGGAGGTGATCCCGGGCATCACCGCGGCCTGTGCCGTGGCGGCTCGGCTCGGCATCCCGCTGACCCATCGCGACTTGGCGCGCGAGCTGCACTTCGTCACCGGACATGGCAGCGATGGCGCGGTGCCCGGGCTCGACTGGCGCGGCCTCGCCGCCGGCGGCACGGTCGCGGCCTACATGGCCAGCCGTACCCTGCCCACGGTCGCCGCGCGGCTGATCGCCGCCGGAATGGCGGCCACGACGCCGGCCGTCGCCGTCGAGAACGCGAGCCGGCAGGACGAGCGCCACCTGTTCGGGACGTTGGCGGAGCTGCCCGCGATGCTGGCCGAGCAGAAGTTCAGTGGGCCGACCCTGGTGCTCATCGGCGAGGTCGTCGGGCTCGCACAGGCGGTTAGTCTGGACGAACAGCGGGCGGCGTGATCCTCAGTGCCGGCACGCCCTGTGTTGCCCGAGCGAGGGCTCGGAGAGTTCTTACGATCCCGTCATGGCCGGGCTTGACCTGGCTTGACCCGGCCATCAGCCACAATCTGCATAAAGTTGGCCGATTGAACATGATGCCCGGATCAAGTCCGGGCATGACGAAAACCAGGGGTTTACGGCGAAGACTCGCTACCCGGCGTGTTCGACCGCGGCGTTCAGCGCCTCGCCGAGCTGCTTGACCTTCTCGGCGTTCTTGCCTTCGGCCTTGCCCGACATCGTGATGGTCTCCTTAGCGAGCTTGGCAACCAGGCTCTTCACCCTTGAAGTATTGATCTCGTCGGATTGCAGCTGCTTCTTGAGGCTCTCGAGGTCCTTGATGACGGTCTGCTTGCCGGAGACTTCCAGCTTCTCGAGGGTCGCTTCCCAGCCCTCGATATTCTTCACGGCGGCGCTGATGGTGAAGCCCTTCACGCCTTCCTTGATGTGCTTGATCGTTGCTTCGAACTGCGGCATCGCGTGCGTATCCTTTCCAGGCCGGCACGAGATGCGCCGGCGAGTACAGCGAATGCGCACCCGGGATCGCGGTTGCCTTGCTGAAGCCGCAATGAATAGTGACGCCGCTTGGGTCTTGCGGAATCGCGCGAACACCACGTTGCGCCGTATCCGTGGGAGATTGGAGCGGGTGAAGGGAATCGAACCCTCGTATGCAGCTTGGGAAGCTGCCGTTCTACCATTGAACTACACCCGCGACCGGCGGCGCGCACAATACGGTCGCCGCCTTGACGGCGCAATCCGGCGACGACTAGGTTCCTCTCTCGATGACGGCCGGCGGGTCCGGTCGGCATCCCTCGTGATTTGTCCGGCCGGATTGCGGCGAGGTGAAACAAGCGCGCTAAAGAGGCCAGCAAATCGTCCGCAGCGCGGCCGATGCGCTGCTTCGAGGTCGGGCCAACCGCGAGAAGGCCGAGCCCGATGTCCGACCCCGCCCGCTACCGTCCCGCCACCCAGCTCGTGCATGGCGGCGTCCAGCGCAGCCAATTCGGCGAGACCGCGGAGGCGCTGTTCCTCACCTCCGGCTTTGTCTACGACAGCGCCGAGCAGGCGGAGGCGACCTTCCGCAACGAGATCGAGCACTTCCAGTACACGCGATTCGGCAATCCGACGATCGCCATGCTGGAGCAGCGTCTGGCCCAGCTCGAAGCGGCGGAGGCATGCCGCGTCACCGCGACCGGCATGGCGGCCGTTCACGCCACGCTGTTCGCGCATCTGCGGGCCGGCGACCGGGTGGTGGCCTCGCGGGCGCTGTTCGGCAGCTGCTTCTGGATCGTCGCCACTTTGCTGCCGCGCTTCGGGATCGCCACCGAGTTCGTCGACGGCGCCGATCTCGGCCAATGGCGGGCGGCGCTAAGCAAGCCCACGCAGCTGGTGTTGCTGGAGACGCCGTCCAACCCGATGCTCGAAATCGTCGACCTGCGTGCCGTCGCCGCCCTCGCCCACGCGGCGGGCGCCCTCCTGGTGGTGGATAACGTGTTCGCGACCCCGCTGCTGCAACAGCCGCTCGCCCTCGGGGCCGATGTCGTCGTGTATTCCTGCACCAAGCACATCGACGGCCAGGGCCGGGTGATGGGGGGTGCGGTGCTCGGCCGGCGGCAGTGGGTCGAGGAGGCCTTGCAGCCGTTCCTGCGCAATACCGGCCCCTCGCTCTCGCCGTTCAACGCCTGGCTGCTGCTGAAGGGGCTGGAGACGCTCAAGCTCCGGGTGGACGCCTCGACCGCCGCCGCTGAGGCGATCGCCGGCTTCCTGGCCGGGCGGCCGGAGGTGGCGCGCGTCTGGTATCCGACGCGGGCTGACCACCCGCAGAACGAGTTGGCGCGCGCGCAGATGAGCGCGGGCGGGACCATGGTGACGTTCGAGGTGCGCGGGGGCCGCGCGGCCGCATTCCGCGTGATGAACGGCTTCCGGCTGATCGCCGTGTCGAACAACCTGGGGGATTCCAAGTCCCTCGCCACCCATCCCGCAACGACTACGCATATGCGCATCGGCGCGGAGGAGCGCGCGCGACAGGGCATCAGCGACGGCGCGGTCCGTCTCTCCGTCGGGCTTGAGGACGTGGCGGACCTGACCGACGATCTCGCCCGGGGGCTCGCGCGGGCGGCGCCGGTGGCGCAGGCCGCCGAGTAAGCGCCCTGGACAATCGCGCCGCCCGCGCCTTGAATCGCTAAGGAACCAGCAGTCGCACCGCCGCCATGGCCGAAGATTACACCAAGACCACGCGCAATATCCGCGTCTCCGTCCGGTCCTCCTACCTCGAGGACCAGTCGAAGCCGCAGGAGAGCCGCTACGCCTGGGCGTACCGCGTGCGCATCGAGAATAACGGCCGCGAGCCGGTCCAGCTGCTGCGCCGCACCTGGCACATCACCGATGCGCGCGGCCACACCCAGCGCGTCGGGGGCGCCGGCGTGGTCGGCGAGCAGCCGATCCTGGAGCCCGGCGAGGCGTTCGAGTACACCTCCGGCACGCCGCTCGACACGCCGTCGGGCTTTATGGTCGGCGTCTACCACATGATCGTCCCCGCCTCGGGCGAGAGTTTCGACGTGGCGATCCCGGCGTTCAGCCTGGACAGCCCCCATGAAAGCGGGCGCGTGCACTGAGCGGGTGTCGCTCGATACCGCTATGCATCCCCAAATCATCGGACAATCAACCTTCGGGAGAGACCGTCTGTTGCCCCAGTTCACGCCCTTCGCTTCGCCGAGCAAGGAACGGCTGCCGACCGAGCAGGAGGCCGAGGAGGCGGTCCGCGTGCTGCTGCGCTGGGCCGGCGACGATCCCGAGCGGGAGGGACTGATCGACACCCCGCGCCGGGTGGTGCGGTCGTTCAACGAGTTCTTCGCCGGCTACAAGGAAGATCCGGTTGCGCTCCTGGAACGCACGTTCAAGGAGATCGACGGCTATGACGAGATCGTGCTGTTGCGCGACATCCGCGTCGAGAGCCATTGCGAGCACCATATCCGCCCGATCATCGGCCACGCGCACGTCGCCTATCTGCCGGGCACTCGCGTGGTCGGCATCAGCAAGCTGGCCCGCGTGGTCGACGCGTATTCCAAACGGCTGCAAATCCAGGAGAAGCTGACCGCGCAGATCGCCAACGTGATCCAGGACGTGCTGCAGCCGCGCGGAGTCGCCGTGGTGATCGAGGCGGCGCACGAATGCATGACGACGCGCGGCGTGCACAAGACCGGCGTGACCATGATGACGAGCCGCATGCTGGGCGCGTTCCGCGACGACCCGAGCACGCGACGCGAGCTGATGGCGATGATCGGCAGCCCCCGCACTACCGGCGGCTGACGGACTGGCGGCCACATGTCACGATAGTTTCGGAAAGCCTGGCGCCATCCATTCTTAGAGTGAGCCTCCTTCAACCAGTTGCAGGAGGATGCGTTGGCCCGCCAGCCGCGTTCGCAGGCTCGCACGCCGTCCAGGCGGCGTCCCCCGAGTTCCCCCGGCCAGGCGGGCGCGCAAGCCCCCGAGGAAATCGGGCATCCGGTCTTCGCCCAGCCGCGTCCGACCCCGGACCCGGTCCGGTTCGAGGTCGCGCATCCTCCCGATACGGCGGCCTACAGGCAGATCGACGAGCTCAACCGGGAGCACAAGCTGTTCCCGCTGCCGTTTCCGATGCCGCGCGGCGGCCCGGAGCCGCGGCTCACGCTGGCTCAGGTGCTCGGCGCGGACGGCGCGAAAGCCGTCGAGCAGATCACGGCGACCGGCCAGATCGTGTTCCATTCGGTGGGCGACACGGGGAACACGCGGCGGCCCGACCCGCAAAACCTGGTGGCGGACAAGCTCGTCAGCGACTTCGATGACCCCGAGGCCAAGGAGGTGCCGCAGTTCTTCTTCCACCTGGGCGACGTGATCTACAATTTCGGCGAGGCCCGGTATTATTACGACCAGTTCTACGACTCGTATCGCGATTATCCGGCCCCGATCCTGGCGCTTGCCGGCAACCATGACGGGATGGTCGCGCCGGAAACCAACACGCCATCATTGAGCGCCTGGTTCGAGAACTTTTGTGAGCGCGACTTCATGGTCACGCCGGAAGCCGGCGGCCTGTCGCGCACCGCCCAGATCCAGCCGGGCGTGTTCTTCACCTTCGAAGCGCCGTTCGTCCGCATCCTGGCGCTCTACAGCGGAACGCTGGAAGACCCGGGGGTGATCGCGGGGGGCAACCTCGGCGACTCGCAACTCAAGTTCCTCGAAACGGCGCTCGACCGGGTGAAGCGCGAGGGCTTCGGCGGCGCGCTGATCATCGCGCACCACCACCCGGCCTACACCGCGGGCAGCAAGCATGGTTGGAGCATCGCAATGCTGAAGCAGATCGATGCAATCTGCGACAAAGCCGGCGTGTGGCCCCATGCCGTCCTGTCCGCGCACGCGCACAACTTCCAGCGTTTCACGCGGGTGCGCGGCGATACGCAGATCCCCTACATCATCGCCGGCAACGGCGGCCACGGCCTCGCGCGGCTTTCGCGGCGCAACGAGTCCGCCCCGCGCACCCCCGCCGTCATCCAACCGGCCAGCAACGGCGTCGACCAGGTCATCCTGGAAAATTATGACGACCAGGACTACGGCTACCTGCGCCTCGTCGTCACGACGGGGCAGCTGCGCATCGAGTACCACCCCGCGCCCGACGGCAGCGCGGCCAGGACGCCGGACGATTTCGTGACCGTCGATCTGGCAAGCCGACGGCTGGTCCATTTCACGGGCTGATGGCCGCAAGCGTTGCGCAGCTGGGCGCGCGTCAGAGCGCCGTTCGGTCATGGCCGGCCGGCACAACCAGATAACAGCAGCGTTGGCAGCCCGCGAGCAAGTGCGCGGAGCGCTCCACCAGCGCCGGCGCCAGAAGCCGCGCGAATAGCGCGAGCTCGGAACGGCAGAAGCCTTGGCAAGCGGCGGCAGCCTGGTCTACCGCTCATTCGTCAACTGGAAGGTTGTCAAATGAGCGCGGCTCCGGTGAGCGGAAGCTGGGCGGACGTGCTGGGGGAGGGACGCCTGCCCCGCTTCGTTTTGATTTGCCTGGCAGTCTGGCTGAACGCCGCCGACAGCCTGATCGCCGCGACCATCATGCCCAGTGTCGGACGCTCCCTGGGAGGATACGCTTACTTCGGTTGGGCCACGGCGGGCTATCTGCTGGGTTCGGTATTGGCGGCCGCGAGTTCCGGCGTGCTTGCCCTGCGGCTTGGCCTGCGCTCGGCTTTACTGGGGGCCGCCCTGCTTTACACCTGTGGGTGTGCGCTCAGCGCCGTCGCCCCGGAGATATTCACGTTCCTTGCGGGGCGTGTTTTGCAGGGAATCGGCGGAGGATGGCTCGCGGGCCTCTCGTCAGTCGCCATCGGACTGTTGTTCGCGAACCGCCTGCTGCCGCGCGTCTACAGTGCGATCAGTTCGGTCTGGGGTATCGCCGTTCTGATCGGCCCCATGCTGGGCGGTCTGTTCGCCGACGCCGGCTCCTGGCGTGCCGTGTTTTGGGTGTTCGCCGTCCAGGGCGCGATCGTTGCGGCCGCCGTTCGAGTTATGCTGCCGGCCGGCGAGGCAGCGGCCGACGCGCGCGCCGTGGCATGGCGGCAACTGAGCGTCATCGGCATCGGCATCATCCTCGTCGCGGTCGCGGATCTGGCGGGTGGTTTCGCCGGTACGGCCGCGCTGGTTAGCCTGGGCGTCGGCGCGTTCCTGCTCGCGCTTAAACTGGACGCGCGCGGTGCCGTGCGCGTGTTCCCCTACGGGTCGGGTGATCTCCGCACCGTCCACGGCGCTGGATACGCGACTATCTTCCTGCTGTACGTCGCGACGATGGGACTGGTGGTCTATGGGCCGGCCGTGCTTCAGACCTTACGGGGTCTTTCGGCACTGGTCGCAGGTTACGTGATCGGTGCCGAGGCACTTTTCTGGACCGCCGTGTCCCTTCCGGTGGCGGGACTTACTGGATATTGGCCGAACCGGCTCATTCGGCTCGGGGCTTTAACGATCCTCGTTGGGTTGGCGTCCTGCGCGCTGGTCTTCGATGACGGCGATCTCGCCTGGGTCGTGGTCGCCAGTGGTTTGATCGGTGCCGGGTTCGGTCTTTCCTACGCGTTCATAACTCAAGGGATCCTTGGCGCCCTCGCCGACGAGGAACGCGCGATCGGCGGGGCCGGCATTGCGACAGTGCGACTGACCGGCGCGGCGGTGGGTTCGGCCCTGGCCGCGGCAGTCGCCAATCTCGCCGGATTCGCTCAGGGTTTCTCTACGCCCGCGGCGCGAACAGCCGGGGTGTGGGTGTTCCTCGCTGGACTGCCGGTCGCAGCGCTGGCGTGCATAAGCGCCTGGCGCATGGGCACGCCGCGTGCCGCCGACACCATGCACGCTTCCTAAACGCGTCGGATGCGACCACTAGGACCGACGCCCGTCACCGTTGCACGAGGTCGCGCACCCTCGCCGCCGCCGCGTCGCTCGCCCAGTCGGCCGCGCCCTCGAGGCGGGCGGCCTCGCGGCCCTGCTTGTCGATGATGATCGTGGTCGGGATGCCCCGCGCGCCCCAGGCCCGCGCCGCCGCGCCTTTCGGGTCGAGCAGCACCGGCAGGGCGCCGATCGCGTGCTCGTCGTAGAAGCGCTGCACCGCCGCCGCCCCACCCCGGTCCGACGATAGCGGGAGCACGGCGATGTCCTGCGGGCCGAGCCGCGCCGCCAGCTTCGACAAGGCCGGCATCTCGGCCACGCACGGCACGCACCAGGTCGCCCAGAGATTCACCACCATGCCATGGCCGCGGAAATCCGCCGGACGGTGCTCGGTGCCGTCGGCGCCGACGAAGACGATGTCGTCCGGCACCGGGGCCGGCGGGTCGGTGAGGACCAGCGCCTTGGACGGGTCCGCCAGTTCCTGCGCGCGCGAATTGCGCGGCATCGCCGCCGCCGCTACGGTCCCGATCGCTACGGTCCCGGCCGCCGCCAGGACGCGCCGGCGAGAGATCCACTGCATGACGGGCTGCCTTTCTTGAGCGAGACGCCGGAGCGCCGCGACACCGGAACCAACACGCAGTGGGGCGGCCGGTTCGCCGCCGGCCCGGCCGCCGTCATGCAGGAGATCAACGCCTCGATCGGCTTCGACCGCAGGATGTGGCGGCAGGATGTCAGGGGCTCGCTCGCGCACGCCGCCATGCTCGCCCGGAGCGGGCTGATCGACGCCGCCGACGAGGAGGCGATCAGCGGTGGGCTGCAGGCGATCGCCGCCGAGATCGAGGCCGGGCGCTTCCCGTTCGCCGAGGCGCTCGAGGACATCCACATGAACATCGAGGCGCGGCTCACCGAACGCGTCGGCGAGGCCGGCAAGCGCCTGCACACCGCGCGCAGCCGTAACGACCAGGTGGCGACCGATTTCCGCCTCTGGGTGCGTGACGCGATCGACGGGCTCGACGCGCAGGCCGCCGACCTGATGCGGGCGCTGGCCGGGCGCGCGCTCGGCCATGCCGCCGATCCGATGCCGGGCTTCACGCATCTGCAGACTGCCCAGCCCGTCACCTTCGGCCACCACCTGCTCGCCTATGTCGAGATGCTGGCGCGCGACCGGGGGCGGCTCGCCGACTGCCGCCGCCGGCTGAACGAGTGCCCGCTCGGCGCGGCGGCGCTCGCCGGGACCTCGTTCCCGATCGATCGCGGCATGACGGCGGCGGCCCTCGGCTTCGACCGGCCGAGCGCCAATTCGCTCGACGCCGTGTCCGACCGGGATTTCGCGCTCGAGTTTCTCGCCGCTGCCGCGATCGGCGCGATGCACCTCTCCCGCTTTGCCGAGGAGATCGTGATTTGGTCCAGCGCGCCGTTCCGCTTCATCCGGTTGTCGGACGCCTTCACCACCGGCAGCTCGATGATGCCGCAGAAGCGCAACCCGGACGCCGCCGAGCTGGTCCGCGCCAAGACCGGCCGGGTCACCGGCGCGCTGGTGGCGCTGCTCACGGTGATGAAGGGGCTGCCGCTGGCCTACGCCAAGGACATGCAGGAGGACAAGGAGCCGGTGTTCGACGCCGCCGACGCGTGGACGCTGGCGCTCGCGGCGACGGCTGGCATGGTGCGCGACATGACCGCCGACACGGCGCGGATGCGCGCCCTCGCCGGCGACGGGTTCGCGACCGCGACGGATCTGGCGGACTGGCTGGTAAGGGCGCTGCGGCTGCCGTTCCGCGACGCCCACCACGTCACCGGCCGGCTGGTCGCGGCGGCCGAGGCGAAGGGGGTGGACCTCACGGGGCTGTCGCTGACGGAGATGCAGGCGGTCGAGCCGCGCATCACCGCCGACGTGTTCAGCGTGCTGGACGTCGATGCCTCGGTCGCGTCGCGCACCAGCGAAGGCGGCACCGCCCCGGCCAACGTCGCCGGCGCGGCCCGCGCCTGGCTGGAGCGGTTGGGATGAGGGCGGCGCTCGTGCTGCTGATGCTGCTGACCCTCGCCGCCTGCGGCAAGAAGGGACCACCGCAGGCGCCGGGGCCGCCCAACGAGATCATCTACCCGCGCACCTACCCGACGCGGTAGCGTGTGTGCCGGCTGCCGCTTGGGATCGGTGTTGAGCATCCCGGAGCCCGATCCGTGGGCCGGCCGCACCGCTGCGCAGATACGCTGCCGCGGCGCCAGTGAGGGTAGGCGAAAGGTTACGGACATCGGCCTGGTCTCCTCAGGTTGCTAGGCCGGCTTTTTCGGCACTCGCCCGATGTCCCGTCGATTATCTCCCAGGTAATGGCCGGAACCCCTCCTCCCGGCCTCCTCCCGCAAGGGGAGGAGGAGAAGAAAGCCCCCTCCCCTTGCGGGAGGGGGTTGGGGGAGGGGTCAGTTCCCCTTCATCAGCATCGCCACGATCGCCTCGAAATGCGCGTCGGCGAGCATGCGCAGCTCCTCATCGGTGCGGTCCTGCACCGGGTGCGGGATGAACACGTAGGCCGCATCGAAACCGATGGCGCGGGCCTGCACGTCCGCCGCGTCGACGAACTCCGTGGTGGCGACGCCGACCGAAGGGAGGCCGCGAGACTCGAGATCCGACATGTCATGCGTACAGCACGACGTGCACGAGCCTCAGTCCGCCAGCCCTTCGATGACCAGGTCCACTTCCGTGCCGATCTGCTGGCGCAGCGCCAGCGGCGCGGGTCGCGTCATGGTCGGCTTGGCGTACCGTTTCACCGCGATGCCGCGCTCGGCCAGCCGCTCGTGCAGCCGGTCGAGGAACACGTCGCCGCGCGGCTTGCTGATGTCGAGGATGCCGACCGTCAGCTCGCCGATCGCCTCGGGCCGGGGCAGGCGTGGCCGCACCGTCGGACTTCGCTCCGCGGTGGGATCGAGAAGCACCGTCAATTGCGCACCTCCTTGGTGACGGGCGAGCTGCCGCGCTCGCCGCTGGCGGACCAGCCGCCGATGATGCCGGAGAACATGCCCGCCCCGCCGCCGGCGCGCACGATCAGCAGGCCGCCGGGGCGGATTTTTCCCACGGTTTGCCCCGCGAGCGCGGGCGGGCCGCCTTCGGCGATGCCCCCGGCGCCAGAGACCAGTTCGTCGCCCGGTATCTGCAGCAGCGCCTGAAGCTCGTCGGTGAGGCGCCGCCTGCTCCAGCCGGCGGCGCGGAAGGTGCGCTCGTGCTCCGGGCAGACCACCAGCACCGCGTCGCAGCCCGGCGCCAGCTTCACGTTCTGCAACGCGCGCAGGCTGCCGGCGAAGCTGCGCGCGAGGCTCTCGGGGGTGCGCGATTTCTGGTCGACGATACCCTGCAGCCCGTAGCCGGCGAACACCGTCACCGCCGATACCCCGCGCGCCACGCCGCGCTCCGCCGCGAGCGGTCCCCAGGACGAGTCCTCCTCGTCCTCGGCGAAGCAGTAGGTGTATTTCCCGGGGTTGCCGAGGGTCGCGCGGTCTACTTCCTGCGGCCGCCCGCCGCCCACGTTGCGGATCACCAGTTGCAGCGCACGCCCGATGGTGGCGTTGGCGCGGTTGCCCTGGCCGAGCGCGTTGCCGCGCGCGTTCATGCCGATCTGCCGCCGCACCGGCCCGTTCACGATCACCACCGGCCCCACGTACATCGTCGTCGCCAGCACGCCGTGCATGGCGAACGGCTCGTCCAGCACCGCTTCCACGGCGGCGAGCACAACCGGCAGGTACTCGGGCTTGCAGCCCGCCAGAACGGCGTTGATCGCGATCTTCTCCACCGTTGCCGGAGCGAGGTCCGGCGGGCAGAGGCCGACCACCTCGGCCGGGTCACGCGCGGTGCCGGCGAGCATCCGCAGCACGCGCTCCTCGGTCGGCGGCACCAGCGGCAGCCCGTCGGACCAGCCGCGGTCGAACATCGCCTCCATCTCGTCCTCGCCGGACCCGAGCGCGATCCGGCGCGCCGCGATGCCGGTCTCGCCGTGGCGTATCCTCAGCCGCTCGATGGTGCCGGGCTCGATGTTCTTGGCCCCGCAGCCGGGCTGCCATGCCCGCAGCCCCGGGCCGAGCCCTCCTACATCGGCGATCCGCTCCCACTCGGCGCGATCCCAGCCGCAGGTCCGCGCCACCTCGCGGCCACCCTCGAAGCGAACCAGGGTTGGCACGATCTCGATCCTCAGCCGATGCGAGACGTCGAGCGCCGTGTCGTCGAATCGCGCGGCGACGCTCTCGGGGAAGCCGGGGTCATCCTGGGTGAACACGCGCAACCCGGCGCGCCGCGACAGGTCGGCCAGCACCGGCTCGGCGAGCACGCAGGTCGGGCAGTCGCGCTTGACCACCGCGACCAGTCCGTCCTCGGCAAGCGCCGTCGGGCCTTCGAGCATGGTCCCACCTGCAGTTGCCGAGCGGATGCTAGGGCCGATGCAGCCGGACGGGAAGACTCGCCAGTCCGCGCAGGGTGTTGTTGTAGCGCCGGACCGGCGTGCCGGTGATCTCGATGGACGCGGCGCGTCGCGCGAGCGCCGCCAGCACTACCTCGCCTTCCAGCCGTGCCAGCACCTGGCCGACGCAGGCGTGGATGCCGGCGCCGAAGCCGACATGGCCGGCGTTGCGGCGCGCGATCTCGAAGGCGTCCGGCTGATCCCACCGGCGCGGGTCGCGGTTGGCGGCACCCATGAACACCAGCACCTTCTCGCCCTCGCCGACGGCGACCCCGCCCACCTTCACCGGCCGCGTCGTGGTCCGGAAGAAGGTCTGCACCGGGGTCTCGAACCGCACCGCCTCCTCGAACGCCGCCCGCGCGAGCGACGGATCGGCGCGCAGCTTGCCGAACTGGTCGGGGAACCGGGCCAAGCAGAACAACGCCGCGCCGAGGCCGCTCACGGTGGTATCGACGCCGGCGGTCAGCAGTGATCGCACCACCATCGGCGCCTGCTCCGGCGTGAGCTCGCCGCGGTCGGCGGCGTCGTGGATCGCCGCCCCGAACCCGCCCGGCGCGAGCGAGTCGCGCTGCGATTGCGCCTGCACCCAGGCAATCACCGGCTCCGCGTCGGCCATCGCGGCGGCGAAGAACGCGTTGCGGGGCCCGAACGAGTTGAACACCATGTTGCCGTACGGCAGCAGGTAGCGCCGGTTCTCGCGCGGCATCCCGACGGCGTCGGGGAACACCGCGAGCGGGTAGGCCTCGGCCAGATCGGCGACGGCGTCGAAGTGTTCGCGCGCGAGCAGGTCTTCGACCAGCGCGTCGGCCGCTTCGGCGAAGCGCGCGCGCAGGCCGCGCATCGCCGCGGGCGAGAGCACCTTGTCGAGCACGCCGCGCGTCCGGTCGTGCAGCGGCGGGTCGGTCTCCAGCACCAAGCTCGGCAGCCGCCAGGGCGGCTCGCGGCGGAAATCGGCGAGCCCGACGCCGGAGGCCGAAGAGAAGGTCTGCCAGTCGCGCAACACCGCCTCGACCTGCTCGTAGCGGGCGACCGCGAGGCAGCCGTAGCGCGACAGCCTGACCACCGGGCCGGCATCGCGCAGCGCCGCATGGACAGGGAAGGGATCCTCGAAGAACTCGGCCGAGAACGGGTCGGCGTCCGAGACCGGATACTCGTTGGCGACGACGCTGGCACTCATTTGGCGCTCCCCGCTCCGTGGTCGCAGGACGGTTCGCACCAACTCTAGCGCAGGATCAGGCTCCAGTAACGCGGCCGGCGTCCGCTGCGCAGCGCCTTGGCCTCGTAGCGCGTCGGCGGCCAGCCTTCCGGCCGCTCGTCCGTCACCGCGGCAATGGCGAACAGCGTTTGCCCGGCCAGCACGGCGCCGACCCAGTCCTGGTACGTCGGGTCATCGCTGGCGATGCGCCACTCCGCGCCGTGTCTCAGCACGCGGGCGAGCAGCGGCAGGGTGGCCGGATGCACGAAGCGCCGCTTGGCGTGGCGCGCTTTCGGCCAGGGGTCCGGGAACAGCAGGAACAGCCGGTCGAGGCAGTGGTCGGGCAGCAGGCGGAGCAGGATGCGGGCGTCGCCGGTCCAGAGCCGGAGATTGCCGGGCACGGGAGCCGTCGCCTCGCCGCCCTCGGGCACGAGGCGCGACAGCAGCGAGCAGATGCCGTTCTCGAACACCTCGCAGGCGATCAGCCCGGCGCGCGGGTGTCTCTCGATCTGCGCCAGCGCGTGCTCGCCGCCGCCGAAGCCGATCTCGAGCCAGAGTTCGCCGGGGGTTCGGTCGAACGCGCCGCGCGGCGCGGCCGCGTGCTCGGAGGGGAATGCAAGCCGGGGCAGCGTGACGCCGAGCAGCAAACGCTGGCGCGGGCGGAGCGTGTGGCCGCGCGCGCGGCCGTAGAGCCGGTCGGGGGGCGGCTTGTCCCCTCCCCCTGCCCCCTCCCGCAGGGGGAGGGGGTTCTTTTTTTCCTCCTCCCCTTGCGGGAGGAGGTCGGGAGGAGGGGTGGCTACCCTCAGCGCCCGAACGCCGCCCTCAGTTCCGGCGCGAGGTCGGTGCGCTCCCAGGTGAACGTGCCCTTGGCCTCGTCGGGCTCGCGGCCGAAATGGCCGTAGGAGGACGCCGGGACGTAGATCGGCCGGCTCAGCCGCAGATGCTCGCGGATGCCGCGCGGCGAGAGGTCCATCAGCTCGCGCAAGGTCCGCTCAAGCCGTGCCTCGCTGACGTCCCGCCCGGTGCCCTGCAGGTCGACGTAGACCGACAGCGGGTGGGAGATGCCGATCGCGTAGCTGATCTGGATCGTGCAGCGGTCGGCGAGGCCGGCGGCCACCACGTTCTTGGCGAGGTAGCGGCACGCGTAGGCGGCGCTGCGGTCGACCTTGGTCGGGTCCTTGCCGCTGAATGCGCCGCCGCCGTGCGGCGCCGCCCCGCCATACGTGTCGACGATGATCTTGCGCCCGGTCAGGCCGCAATCGCCGTCCGGGCCGCCGATGACGAACTTGCCCGTCGGGTTCACGTAGAACCCGCCGTCCGGGCACATCCAGCCGTCGGGCAGGCTGCTCTCCACCAGCGGCCAGAGCAGGCGCTTGATGTCGCTCTGCTCCATCCCGTCCTCGTGCTGGGTGGAGACCACGACGCTGGTGGCGCCGACCGGCTTGCCGTCCACGTAGCGCAGCGTGACCTGGCTCTTGGCGTCCGGCAGCAGGCCCGCGACCCGCCTGTCCTTGGCGCGGCGCAACTCGCTGATCCGGCGCAGAATGAGGTGGGCGTAGTAGATCGGCGCGGGCATCAGCGCCTCGGTCTCGCGGCAGGCGTAGCCGAACATGATGCCCTGGTCGCCCGCACCCTCGTCCTTGTTGCCCTCGGCATCGACGCCCTGGGCGATGTCGGCGGACTGCGCGTGCAGATGGCACTCCACCCGGGCGCTCTCCCAATGGAACCCGTCCTGTTCATAGCCGATGTCGCGGATGGCATTGCGCGCGCCCTCGATCAGCAGCTCGGGAGTGACGCTCGCCGGCCCGCGCACCTCGCCCGCCAGCACGACGAGGTTGGTGGTGACCAAGGTCTCGCAGGCGACACGGCTGAACGGGTCGGCGCCGAGGAAGGCGTCCACCACCGTGTCGCTGATCCGGTCGGCGACCTTGTCGGGATGGCCTTCGGAGACGGATTCGGAGGTGAAAAGGAACTCGCCCGTGTCACGCATACGGCAGGGGTCCTCGGGGATCGCGGGAGCATGGCCCGGGACGTCCGGCCGCCGCCCCGGCCGGCTGCCGGGCGGGTCCATGTGGCGGAAAGCGAAAGGGGGGTCAAGCGCGCGAGGCGCGAACCTGCAGGGGATAGTCGGTCGTCTCGACGCCGTGCTCCCGCAGCCAATCGGCCACCGCGCCGCTTGCCAGCAAATCGTACTCGCGAAATCGCCAGCCGGCGTGCGCGGGCGCGATCGCCTCGAACTCGCCAGGCGTCGTCGCGTGCAGCGCGACATGCGTGATGCCGGCCGGCAGCTCCGCGATCAGCCGCCGCCAGCCGGCCGCCAGCGCGTCGCCGTCCAGCGGCAGCGTGCCGCGGCAATGGTCGACGACGGGTAGACCCGCCGCGTCCAGCCGCGCCACGGTCGCTCGATACGCGTCCAGATCGGGCGGCCAGGTGATCGAGCGCGGCAGCACCGGGAACAGCCCGTATTCGCGCGCCAAGCCGATATGCGCCGGCAAAAGTTCGGCGAGCATGGCGGCGCCCATGTGCGCGTCGAGATGCGTCGGTCGCATCCCGGCGGCCAGGCAGCGCTCGACCTGCGCCCGCAACTCCGCCTCGGCGGCCTCGGGCACGAGATGGCGGCGCAGGCTGGCCACGTCGCGCCACATGTAGCCGTCGCCGTCGATCAGCCCGGAGGCGCGGCTCGCCGTCGAGATCGGCGCCCAGCGGTAGTGCGGCCACTCGCTGGTCAGGGTCAGGTGCACGCCGAGTGCGAGCGACGGGTCGGCGGCCGCTTCCTCGGCGATCTCGCGGAACCACGGTCCGGGGGCCATCACCGAGCCCGTGTTCACCAGCCCGCGTCGGGCCAAATGGAGGTAGGCGCGATTGGCGCCGTGCGTGGCGCCGAGGTCGTCGACATTGAGGATGACGGTCGACTGGGCCGGACTGCGGCTCGGCGCGGTCTCGGTCACATCTGCACCACGCCCGCACCCCGCAGCCGAGCGATCTCGCTCGCGTCGAAGCCGTGCTCGCGCAGGATCGCCTCGGTGTGCTCGCCCAGACCGGGCGCGGTCGCCGCGGGCAGGCCGCTTTCGAGCGGCGCGGCGCCGATCAGGTTCGGCACCGGCAGGGGCCGCGGCACGCCGGGGTGCTGCAGCCACGCCACCGCGCCGCACGCCGCCACCTGCGGCTGGTTGAGGAACGCGGTGTAGGTGTTGAGCTGCTCGTGCATCACGCGATGCGCGGCCAGCTTGGCGGAGCATTCGGCCAAGGTCAGCGAGGCGAGCAGCGGCCGCACGACGGCGAGCAGCGCCGCCTCGTTGGCCCGGCGCGCCTCGCGATCGGCGAAGCGCGGGTCGAGCGGCAGGTCCGCCAGGCCCATCGCCGCGCAGAACGCCAGCCATTCGTGCTCGCGGGCCAGGGTGACGTTGATCCAGCCGTCCCTGGTCTCATGGATGCCGGACGGCGGCGCGGAGGGCTGGTTCGCGCCGCCCTCCAGGTAGGACGACATCATTCGCACCACCTGCAGTCCGGCCGCCGCCTGCAGCAGGCTCGCCTCGATATGCCGCCCGCGCGGCTCGGCCTGGCGCGCGAACAGCGCGGTCGCCACCGCCGAGTAGCCGTACATCGCGGTGCTCATGTCGATGGCGATGATCGGGATGCGGTGCGGCAACCCGTCCTCGCCCTTGTTCTCGAGCGTGAGCCCCGTGTAGGCCTGCAGCACCGGGTCCATCGCCGGCCGCTCGGCGAGTGGGCCGCTCTGGCCGAACCCCGACACTGATAGATAGATGATGCGCGGCTCCCGCTCGGCGACGTCGCGATAGCCGAAGCCGAGCCGGTCGATGACGCCGGGCCGGAAGCCCTGCACGAACACGTCCGCCCCGCGCACCAGCCGCCAGAGCACCGTGCGCCCGTCCTCCTGCTTGAGGTCGAGGGCGATGCTGCGCTTGCCGAGATTGGCCGGGATCGAATACGCGGTCTGGTCGCCGTAGCGCGTGCCGAGGCCGCGGCTCCAATCGCCGGCCGCCCCGGTCGGTTCCACCTTGATGACGTCGGCGCCGTACTGGGCCAGCATCATCGCGGCGTAGGGGCCGGCGACGCCCTGGCTCAAGTCCACCACCTTCAGCCCGGCGAACGGCTTTTCGTAGCTCAAAGCATTGCTCCCGCGTGAGGGCCGGCCGTGCCGATCATCCGCGCGCCGTCCACCAATCCTAAGGCGGCCGTCATTGACCAGGGTGCCGACCGTCGTGTTGACGCCTCTCCCCAGCGCGATTGAAGGTAACCGTGTTCGTGCCCGGACCGCCAGGTCTCCCGGCCGGCAGCCCTTTCACCCCTTGCTAACTTTCATCAGCCATATGGCGAGGCGGGCTGGTAGCTCAGCGGATAGAGCACACGCTTGATAAGCGTGAGGGCGGCGGTTCAAATCCTCCCCGGCCCACCAACTGTTCGGCCGTCGCGCCCGTGATCGGGCCGCCGCAGCGAAACGGCTGGGTCGTGACCGGCTTCCGGCAACCCTCCTTGGACTGCGCCATCGGCGGTCTCGGCTGACGCATACCGCGCCGCGATGCGGCGTCAATGCGATATTGGTGCCGACGCTCAGGATTGAACTGAGGACCTACTGATTACGAATCAGTTGCTCTACCACTGAGCTACGTCGGCGGGCCGCGTCGTGCGGCGGTATAACGGCCGGCGCCGGGACCGGCAACCGTCACCACGGGATGCCGCTTGCGCTCTGGACGGAGGGCCGGGCGGACGCCATGTTTCAACCAGTCGTGCCCCGGCTCCCATCGGCTTGTCACCAGCGTGCGCGGGGACATCTATCACACTCCAGGTGGGAACCTTTCCATGAGCGTCATCATCGGTCAGAACGCCGCCCCCGAGGCGCCGGGCGCTGCTTCGGACATGATCGTGAACGGCGATCAGAAGACCTTCATGCAGGACGTCATCGAGGCGTCCCGCACAATCCCCGTGCTGGTCGATTTCTGGGCCACCTGGTGCGGCCCCTGCAAGCAGCTCACGCCGGCGCTGGAGAAGATCGTCCGGTCAGCGGCCGGGCGGGTGAAGCTGGTGAAGATCGACATCGACGCCAACCGGTCGCTGGTGCAGCAGCTCGCTCAGCTCGGCTTGCCGCTGCAGTCGGTCCCGACCGTGGCGGCGTTCTGGCAGGGCCAGATCGCCGATCTGTTCCAGGGCGCCTTGCCGGAAACCGAGCTGCGCCGTTTCGTCGAACAGCTGCTGAAGGTGGCCGGCGGCACGATGCCCGGCGCCGACCTCCTCGCAGAGGCACGCCTGGCGCTTGAGGAGGGCGACGTCCAGCAGGCCGGCGAGATCTTCGGCGAGCTGCTGCAACAGGAGCCGGAGAACCCGGAAGCCTGGGGCGGGCTGATCCGCGCACTCGTCGCACTCGGTCAGGAGGATCAGGCGCACCAGGCGCTCGAGCAGGTGCCGGCGAAGATCGCCGAGCACGCCGAGATCGCCGGCGCCCGCAGCGCCCTCGCGCTGGCCGAGGAGGGCCGCCAGGCGAAGGACCAGCTTGCCTCGCTCGAGACCCGAGTCAGGGTCGATCCGACCGACCATCAGGCCCGCTACGACCTCGCCAGCGCGCTGAATGCGTCCGGCCGGCGCGATGAGGCGGCGGACGCGCTGCTCGTCATCATCAAGCAGGACCGCAAATGGAACGAGGAGGCGGCCCGGCTGCAGCTGCTCAAGTTCTTCGAGGCGTGGGGGTTCGAGGATCCGGCCACCATGGGGGCGCGGCGCAAGTTGTCTGCGTTGCTGTTCTCTTGATGGCCGCTTTCCACCCACAACCGTCGGAATTGCCGGCCGACTTCGCCGTTTTCCCCCTCTCGGGCGCCCTGCTGCTGCCCGGCGGCCGCCTGCCGCTGAACATCTTCGAGCGGCGTTACCTGGCGATGACGGACGACTGCCTGTGCGCCGGGCGACTGTTCGGCATGGTGCAGCCGGACGAGACGCGCCCGGCCGACAATAGCGGCCCGGCCCTGTTTCGCGTCGGCTGCCTGGGCCGGCTCTCCTCCTTCAGCGAGACGGACGACGGGCGTTACCTCGTCACGCTCACCGGGGTGATCCGCTTCGTCATTACCGAGGAACTGGCGATGGGCCGCGGCTACCGCCGGGTCCGGGCCGATTTCCGACCCTACCTCCAGGATCTCGATTCCGGGGAGCATCCCATCGGCGTCGAGCGGGACGTGCTGATCCGGGCGCTGCGCCGGTTTTTTCATAGCCGCGGGTTCGACGCCAACTGGGACGCGATCGAGCAGATGCCGGACGACATGCTGGTCGTCACGCTGTGCATGGTGTGTCCGTTCGAGCCGGTGGAGAAGCAGGCGTTGCTCGAGGCCGGGACGGAGGCGGATCGGGCGCGCACCTTGGTGACGCTGCTCGAAATGGGCGCCGCCGGCCCCGATCCGAACCAGGGCCGGCCGGCAAGCTGAGGGGGGTAGCGATGTCGGAAACCACGGGCGAACCGCAAACGGCGCGCAACGCGCCGGTCGATCCGCGGCTGCTGGAGATACTGGTCTGCCCGGTGACTAAGGGGCCGCTCGAGTACGACAGGGCGGCGGGCGAACTCGTCAGCCGCAAGGCCGGCCTTGCCTACCCGGTGCGCGACGGCATCCCCATCATGCTGCCCGAGGAAGCTCGCCGGCTGGAGGAGTGATGTGCCGGAGCCCGTCGAAATCCGGCTGAACCGCGCCGAGCGGCGGCTCGAGGTGCGATTCGACGACGGCGCCCGCTTCGATCTGCCGGCCGAGTATCTGCGGGTGGAGAGCCCGAGCGCCGAGGTGCAGGGCCACTCGCCCGACCAGAAGCAGACGGTCGGCGGCAAACGGCTGGTCGGCATCACCGGGATCGAGCCCGTCGGCAACTACGCCGTCCGCCTCACCTTCGACGACGGTCACGATACCGGCATCTTCTCGTGGCCATACCTGCACGAACTGGGCCGGGAGCAGTCCGTGCGCTGGACTTGCTACATGGCGGCGCTTCAAGCCAAAGATCTGACACGCGATTCCGCCTGAGCCGGTTTCGCCGCGCGGTTGCAACCCTCCGAACCGCGTTGCACAGTCCTGCCGTTATCGAACACGCGCCATAGAGCGCGGTTGCGGAGGGATACCGAGACATGAGCGCGCGCGTGTGAGTCCGTCCGACGCGTCCCCGACGCTGGACGCCATTGTCGGACCGCTGGAGCAGCGGTATCGGGAATCGCCGACCTTCCGCAACGCCTCGGACACCACCCGGCTGACCCGGACGCACTGGCACATCGCCGCCGCCAACGGTCTCGGCTGGATGTTCGACGGCATGGACGGCGTCATCATGGCGCTGATCGCGCCGATGGTGATCAAGGAGTTCGGGGTCGACCTGCCGACTTGGCGAACCGGCATCCAGGTTTCGCTGCTGGTTGGCATCGCGGGGATGTTCGTCTGGCCCTGGCTGGCCGACCGCTACGGGCGGCGCTCGCTGCTGGCCCTCAACATCGCGCTGTTCTCGCTGCTGATGCCGGTGCTGGCCTGGTCCAACACCTTCGTCATGTACGTCATCGTGCGCAGCGGTGTCTATTTCGCGCTGAACGGCGAGTGGGCGCTGGGGGCGATGCTGGTGGCCGAGACCTGGCCTGCCCGGCTGCGCGGCCGGGTCATCAGCATCGATCGCGGCACCTGGTGCCTGGGCGCCTCGATGGCCGGGGTGATCGCCACCTTCATCGCGGCCCGCTACGGCTGGCGCGCCGCCTGCCTGGTGCCGGCGGTGATCGCCCTGCTGGCGATCTACGTGCGGGCGCGCTGCCCGGAGAGCCCGTACTGGGTCCGGCTGCAGGATCGCAAGAAGCGCGTCATTGTCGCTCGCGCGACCGGGGCGCCGCTTGCCGCCGAGGATCGCGAATGGGTGGCCAAGGCCGCCCGCGTGCCGATCGCGCAGGTGTTCGCCGGCGACATGTGGCGCAACACCGCGATCGCCACCTTCGTCGCCTGCTGCAGCACGATCATCTACGGCACCGTTGCCGGCTGGATGCCGCTGTTCCTGGCACAGGAGCGGCACTGGACGACCGTCGAATACGGCACGTTCTACATCTGGTGGGGGCTGGTCGGCGTGTTCGGGCTGATCGCCTCCGGCTGGATCGCCGACCGCTTCGGCCGCCGCGCCGCCTTCTTCGTCATGCTGGCGGAAGGCGCGCTGTTCCTCACGCTCTGGGTCTACGCCAAGGACGACCTCTCGCTGTGGATCTACGGCCTGCTCTGGTCGATCGGCTATCTCGGCTTCTGGGGGCCGAGCATGACCATCACCGCGGAAGTGTTCCCGACCCGCATCCGCGGCGTCGCCAACGGCTTCGTCTGGGCGGTGGCCTGGTTCGTCGGCTTCGTGCTGTGGCCGTTCGTGACGGTCTACCTGCAGCAGCGCACCGGCTCGTTCCAGCTGTCGTTCCTGGTCTGCCCGGTGGTGATGGCCGTCATGGCGGTCGGCGTCCTGCTGTTCTGCCCGGACCATGCCCGCAAGGAACTGGACGCGATCGCGACCTGAGCTCGCGGGTCAGGCAATCGACGTCCCGTCGAGGCGAGTCACGCCGACCAGCGTGATCCGCGTCCCGTCCGGCAGGCTGAGCGCGGTGTCGCGCCCGGAGACGTTGGTTTGCACCCGCGCGAGATCGTAGCCGTAGAGGTTGAGCTGGTCGGTGCCGACCTTGAAGCCGGAAATCACGTCGCTCGCACCTGCCGCGCCTTGGACGAACACGTAGTGGTCCACGCCCGATCCGCCGGTTACGCTGGCCGCGCCGGTGCCGAACACCACCTGATCGTAGCCCGGACCTTCCTTGATTTGCATGGTTCCGGTGCCGGTGAAGAACGTGTCGTTGCCGCCGCCTCCAGTGGCGGTCACTTGGCCGCCGTAGCCCACGAAGTCGGTATCGCCCGTGCCGCCGGTCATCGTCGTGCGGCCGCGATCGCTGCCGGCCAGGATCGCCCGCCCGGCGCCCCCCACCATCGTCGTATCGCCGCTGCCGGCGAACATGGTCTCCGCGCCCTCGTTCGCGATCATCACGGCCGCGCCGCTGCCGCCGACGAGCAGACCGTCGGCGGCGTTGTGGAACTCGGTCTGCCCGGTGTTGCCGAACGCGACCCCGCCCGGCTGCATGACGATGGTGGTCCGCCCGGTGCCGGCGACCAGGACGTCCCCGGCGCCGCCGCCGACCAGGGTCGTGTTGCCCGAACCGGCGGCCAGCACGTTGCCCCCGCCGCGCCCGCCTTGGAGATAGCCGCCCCCGGAGCCCCCGAACACGACGGCGGAGCCGCTGCCGCCGGTGAGCGTGGCGACGGTCGAGCCGGCGACCAGCTCGATCCGGCCGGACCCGCCGGTGATCGAGACGGTGGGACCCGAGGCGTAGATCGTGTCGTTGCCGGCGCCGGCATTGATCGTGTCGCTGCCCTGGCTGCTCACGACGTGGTTCTCCGAGAACAAGTCGATCCGGCTGCCGGCCGGTCCGCTGCTCGTGGTCGCCGCGGATAGCTGGCCGCTTGTGTCGAACGTCGGTTGCGCGGCCGCCGACGAGCTCGGCTGGGTGACGGTGCCGATCAGGGTTCCGCCGGAGTCGTAGATCTCCAGGGTGGCGATCGTGCTGCCGACCGCATGCAGCAGCCGGCCCTGGCTGTCGCGCGTGTCTGTCTGGAAGAACTGACCGGCGGCGTTGTAATAGCGCGTGACGATCTGACCGGCGTGGTCGGCGGATGCGGCGACCCAGTAGCTTTGGTCGGACGCGACCGCGATGGTGAGCGGCGATGTCAGGCCGGAGAGGTTTCCCGCCGCGTCCATCGCCCGTGCGGTCAGCACGTGCGTGCCGAGGCGGAACGCGCTCGCGAAGCCGAACTGCCATTGGCCGGCCGGTCCCGCGACTGCCGCGCCGACCGAGGTGTTGCCCTCGTAGAGAAGGACGGTGCTGCCCGCCGGCGCGGTGCCGGCGACCGCGGGTTCCGCCGGCGCGGTCGCCATGTCGGTCGGCGCCAGCGTCGGCGCCGCAGGGGCGATGGTGTCGATGGTCAGGGCCAGAGCGGGCGACCAGTTCGACGGCGTGCCGGCTGCGTTGACCGCTCTGGCGATCAAGCGGTGAGTGCCGTCCATTAGGGCGGCGGCCGGCGTGATCGACCAGACGCCGTCCGGGCCGACGATGCCACTGCCGACGGAGGCGTTGCCCTCGAACAGGAGGATCGTATCGCCTGCCGTGCCGATGCCCACGATTGCGGGTCTCGCCACGTTGGTGATGCCGTCGCCGAGGCCGCCGCTGTCGCTCGCGGACGCGAGCTGCGGCGCGGGGGGCGTGGCCGGGACGGAGCTGTCGATGCGCAGCTCGAGCGCGGCCGAGGCTGCCGAGCTGTTTCCGGCCGGGTCCGTCGCTTTGACCGTCATACTGTGCAGGCCGTCGCCGAGCAGCTCGTCCGGCGTGATGGACCAGGTGCCGTCCGGGCGCACGGTCGCGCTGCCGAGCGGCAGCTCGCGGTCATAAAGCGTCACCGCGTCGCCGGCCGCGCCCGTGCCGATGATCGCCGGCGTCGTGATGCTGGTGATGTCGTCGCCCGGTGCGCCGCTGTCGCTCCCCGGTGCCAGCACCGGCAGGCTCGGGGTCATCGGCGGCGCCGTGTCGATCGTCAGTCGGAGCGCCGCCGAAGCCTGCGAGACATTGCCGGCCGGGCTGCTCTGCTTGACCGTGAGACTGTGCGCGCCGTCACTCAAAGGCGCGGCGGGCGTAATGGACCAGTCGCCGTTCGCTCCCACCAGCCCGCTGCCGACCGTCCTCGCGCCGTCGTAGAGCGTGATCGTGTCGCCGGCGACGCCGGAGCCGGTGATCGTCGGCCGTGCGATGTTGGTGAGGTCGTCGCCGCTCGCGCCGCTGTCGCTCGCCGGCGCGAGCACCGGCTGGGCCGGTTGACCGGGGATCGCGGTATCGATCGTTAAGCCGAGCGGGGCGGATGCCGCCGACGCGTTGCCGGCCGGGCTTGTCTGCGTGGCCGTCAGGCTGTGAACGCCGTCGCCCAGGGCCGCGAGCGGCACGATCGACCACGCGCCGGTCGGCTGGACAGTCGCGCTGCCGACGGGCGTCCCATGGTCGTACAGCGTCACCGTATCGCCCGCCGAGCCTGAGCCGGTGATCGCCGGCGTGGCGACATTGGTGATGGCGTCCCCCGTCGTCCCGCTGTCGCTCCCTGGGGCGAGCGCCGGGGTTGAAGGGGGAGCGGGCGTCGCGGTGTCGATGGTCAGTCCGAGCACCGGCGATGCCTGCGAGACGTCGCCGCCCGGGCTCGTCTGGGTGGCGGTGAGCGTGTGCAAGCCGTCGCCGAGCAGCGCGGCCGGCGTCGCCGACCAGGTGCCGGTCGCGCCGACGGTCGCGCTGCCGACCGGGGCCGCGCCGTCGTAGAGCGTGATCGTATTGCCCGGAATGCCGGAGCCGGTGATCGTCGGGATGGTCACGTTGGTCACACCGTCGCCGACCGCGCCGCTGTCGGACACCGGCGCGAGCGCGATGGCAGGCGGCGGGGGCGGTGCCACGGTGATCAGCAGGCCGCCCTGGCCATCGTCGCCGATCAGGTAGGCGCCGGGGAGAGCGTCGTCGAGGGTCAGCGTCATCGCGCTGGTGCCGCCGGAAAACGTCACCCGACCGTTGGCGCCGACGCTGTAGCTGGCCGAGGCGAGCCGCCCGCCGATGCCGGTCAGGTCGATGGCCTTGCCGGTGGTCCCGAACCCCGAGATCGTGGCGGTCGGTGCTACCGTGCCGTCGATCTCGAGAACGCCCCCGCCGCTGAACACGATGCTGCCCGCATCGGGGGTGGCGAGGCTTGCCGCGAGATCGAGCCGGCCGCCATCGATGATGCCGGTGCCGCCGGACAGCGCCGTGCCGCTCGCGACGCCGCCCGCGTAGACGGTTTGCGTGCCGCCGTTGTCGATAACAGTGCCGCTGGCCGTGCCGCCGTAGATCGTCTGGGCGCCGCCGGACAGGACGGCGCCGATCGCGGCGCCGCCGGTGTCCACCTCCTGCGCGCCGCCGCTGCTGACGATCGACGCCACGAAGCTGCCGCCGTTGTAGGCCGACGTCGTCGCCCCGCTGTTGACGACCGTGCCGCTCGCAACACCGCCCGCGGCGTCCTGTTCGCTGCCGCTGCCGGTCAGGATGGCGCTTAGGCTGATGCCGCCGCTGTCCACCTCCTCGAAGCTTCCGTTCTCGACCAGCGTGCCGCTCGCGGCGCCGGATACGACTTGCGTGAAACGATCCAGCGTCGCGGCGTCATCCGTGGCGCCGGAGGCGACGAACACGGTGCCGCCGCCGGAGAAATGCAGGCCGGAGCCCGTGAAGCCGGATTGCAGGAACACGGCGCCGGTGTCGTCGATGCTCGAGCCGAAGCTCGCGCCCGCGTCGACGGCCAGAACGCCGAACCCGCTGCCGCCAAGCGTCAGTCCGGACAGTGCGACGCCGGGCAGGAGTTCGATGGTTCCGTCATCGACGATCGCGCCATCGATCGTGCCGCCGGAGGACACGGTCACGCCGCCGCCGCCGCCGACAACCAGGTCCACCCACGCTGCCGCCGTTGGCGACCGTCACCGTGTCGCCGGCTTGGAGCGTGAGGCCGCTGCTGGTCTGACCGCTGCTGACGATGGTGCTGGTCATGGCGCTCCCTCTGCGTGCCCTCGCCCGATAGCGGGGCGGGGTTAAGGGAGGGTTGCGGCACGCCCGGCGCTCGGGCACCACGAAGCCGATGCGCGCCCGTTCACCCCGCCCGCCTCCCGTCGGCGCCGACCCGACGCGCGAGGCGGCCTTCGACGTGCTGAGCGCGGTGCTGGATCGCCGCCGCTCGCTCGAGGACGCGCTCGACGCGCTTCCCACTTCGGTCGAGCCACGCGACCGGGCGGCGGCGCACCGGCTCGCCGCCGCCGTGTTGCGCCGCACGGGAACCCTGGATGCGGTGCTCGCGCCTTTCCTCGCCAAGGTGCCGCCCACCCCGGCGCGGCACGTCCTGCGGATCGGCGCCGCCGGGTTGCTGCTGCTCGCGACCCCGGCGCACGCGGCGGTCGCCACCGCCGTGGCGCTTGCCCGCGCGCGTGGGCTGGCGCCGTTCGCCGGGCTGGTGAACGCCGTGCTGCGCCGCGTCGCCGAACAAGGCCCCGCCGTGCTCGCCAACCTCGACGGGCCGCGCCTCGACACGCCCGCCTGGCTCTGGTCGGCCTGGGGCAACGACGCGCGGGTCATCGCTACGGCGCATCAGAGCGAGGCGCCGCTTGACCTGACGCTTGCTGCGGGCGCGACGGCGCCGGACGGTGCCGAGCGACTGGCGACCGGCTCGGTCCGGCTGCCGGCCGGAACTCGCGTTTCGGAGCTGTCCGGCTATGCCGGGGGAGCGTTCTGGGTGCAGGACGCGGCGGCCGCCCTGGTCGGGCGGTTGCTGGCGGCGCGGCCGGGCGAGCGCATCGCCGACCTCTGCGCCGCACCCGGCGGCAAGACCGCGCAGCTTGCGGCGGCCGGCGCTCACGTGATCGCGGTCGAGCGCGATCCGACGCGGATCGGCCGCCTACGCGACAACCTCTCGCGGCTCCGCCTGCAAGCCGAGTTGGTGGAAGCCGACGCCACCGCCTGGCGACCGGCGGCGACCCTGGATGCGGTGTTGGTCGACGCTCCGTGCAGCGCCACCGGCACCATCCGCCGCCACCCCGACGTGCCGCATCTGAAGCGGCCGCGCGACCTTGCCCCGCTTGCCGCCGGACAGGACCGGCTGCTCGATGCCGCGGCCGCGATGCTGCGTCCGGGCGGGCGGCTGCTCTACGCGGTCTGCTCGCTGCAGCCCGAGGAAGGCGCCGACCGGATCGTCGCGGCCGTGGCGCGCATCGGGCTGCGGCACGATCCGTTCACCACCGGCGAACTGGCGCAACTGCCGCAGGCACGCACGCCGGAGGGGTTTCTGCGCACCCATCCGGGGTTTTGGCCGGAGCGCGGCGGCATGGACGGTTTTTTCGCGGCGAGGCTGGTCCGCCCATGAACCGTCGGGCCGTATGCTGCGCGCGCTTGTGCAATCTCGTCCGCCCTGTCTAGAACCGCACGATGTCGCAATCGCTGAGGCCGGTCATCATTGCGCCAAGCCTGCTGGCCGCCGACTTCGCGCGGCTCGGCGACGAAATGCGCGCGGTCGAGGCCGCCGGAGCGGATTGGCTGCATCTCGACGTGATGGACGGTCACTTCGTGCCGAATATCAGCTTCGGCCCGATCGTGCTGGCGGCACTCCGCGGCCTGACCAAGCTGCCATTCGACGTCCACCTGATGATCGAACCCGTCGATCCATTCATCCGGGATTTCGTCGAGGCGGGCGCCGACCATCTGATCGTGCACGCCGAGGCCGGACCGCACCTGCATCGCTCGCTGCAACTCATCAAGTCGCTCGGCAAGCGGGCAGGGGTGGCCCTCAACCCGGCGACCCCGCCCGATGCGGCGGCCTGGGTGCTCGACATCGTCGACATCGTGCTGGTGATGACGGTCAACCCGGGTTTCGGCGGCCAGTCCTTCCTGGCGTCGCAGCTGCCGAAGATCGCCGAGGTGCGTCGCATGATCGACGCGACCGGGCGGTCCATCGCGCTCACCGTCGACGGCGGCGTGGCTCCGGGCACGGCCGCCCAGTCCCTCGCCGCGGGCGCCGATACGCTGGTCGCCGGCACCTCGGTGTTCCGCGCCAAGGATTACGGCCAGGCGATCGCGGCGCTTCGCGCCGACGGCGCGATGCCGACTTCATGAAGCGGCACGGCTGGCTGCGCGACGCGCGGCGCGCGATGGCGAAGCTGCCGAACATGCGCATGGGCCGCGTTCCCGATGCGCCGGCGCTGCCGGTGCGCGATCCGTGGCCCGGAGACCCGGCGCGCGGCGTGCAGCTGCTCAAGGGCGAGCTGGCGCTCGGCGGCGGCACCCGGCCCATGCATCCCGGAGCGTGGGCCGACGCGTCCGGCCCATCGATGCTGCGGGCCGCGGCACACGGCTTCGGCTGGCTGCGCGACTTGCGCGCACTCGGCACCGATGCTGCGCGGCTGCGCGCCCGCGCGCTGGTCGCGGACTGGATCGCGACCTCCGGCGAGCCGCTCGCACACCGTCCGGACGTGATCGGCGCCCGCCTCTCCGCGTGGCTCGGACACTACGATTTCTTCGCCGCCTCCGCCGACGACGCATTCCGCCAGAAGCTGATGGCGCGCCTGCTGTCCGACGCACGCAACCTGTCGGCCGCGCTGCCGGCCGAGGAGCTCGACGCGCGCGCGCTGACTGCGCTCAAGGGGTTGATTGCCGCGGGCGTGGCGATGCCGGAGCACGGCGCGTTTCTCACCCGCGCCTTGCGCTTCCTGCCGCAGGAAATCGGCCGCCAGGTGCTGCCGGACGGCTGCCATGCCGAGCGCAGCCCGGCCGCGCATCTGACGGCCTTGCAGGACCTCACCGAGATCCGCGCGCTGCTGCAAGCCGCCCAGGTGCAGCCGCCGGCCGCGCTGTCGGCCTCCATCGAGAGAATGGCGCCGGCGCTGCGCGTGCTGCGGCACGGTGACGGCGGGCTCGCGCTGTTCAACGGCTCCAAGGAAGAGCAGGGCAACCTGATCGAACAGGTGCTGACCCAGGCCGGGGGGCGTGGCGGGCGCGGCCCATCGTCACTGGTGGACGGCGGGTTCCAGCGTCTGCAGGCCGGGCGCAGCCTCCTGATGGTCGATTGCGGCGAGCCGCCGCCGGCCGGGATCGACCGATGCGCGCACGCCGGCACGCTTTCGATGGAGCTGTCGGTGGGCCGCGACCGGCTGATCGTCAACTGCGGCGCCTACCCGGCCGGCACCGGCGAGTGGCGGGACGCCCCGCGCGCGACGGCCGCGCATTCCACCCTCGTCATCGCCGACGTCAACTCGTCCGAACTGCGCGAGGACGGTCTCGGCCGCAGACCCGAGAAAGTGGACGTGCAGCGGCAGGCGGCGAACGGGGCGCATTGGCTCGAGGCGAGTCACGACGGCTGGAGGAAGCCGTTCGGCGCGGTCCATCGCCGGCGGCTCTACATGGCCGAAAGCGGCGAGGACATCCGCGGCGAGGACGCCGTGGAGGCGCCCACGCCGCAGCCGTTCGCCCTGCGGTTTCACCTGCACCCGAATGTCAGCGCCAGCCTGCAGCAGGACGGCGAGGCGGTGCTGCTGCGGCTCGCCTCCGGGGGCGGCTGGCGCTTGCGGGCCGACGGCGTCGGGATGGCGCTCGAGGAGAGCGTCTATCTCGGCGGGCTGGAACCCCGCCGCAGCGAGCAGGTCGTGCTCACCAGCCACATGGACGGCCCGCAGCAGGTGAAATGGGCGATTACGAAGGTGGGTTGACCCTCACCCCGGCCCTCTCCCGGTGGGAGAGGGGGCAGGCGGAACCCTCTCCCTTTGGGAGAGGGCAGGGTGAGGGCCACGCGAGGCCGCAAAAAATCCTCGAGATTATCAACGTCGATTTCTCGCTGCGGCATTTCCTGCTCGCGCTGATGCGCGGCGCCCGTGCGCGCGGCCACGAGGTGGTCGGCGCCTGCGCGGACGGCCCGCTGCTCGATCCGGTGCGCGCGGAAGGGTTCCGCGTCGCCACCCTGCCGCCGATGCGCAGCCTGTCGCCCGGCGAGCAGGCCCGCGCGCTGACCGCCCTGATGCGGCTGATGCGGGCCGAGAAGCCGGACCTCGTGCACGCGCACATGCCGATCGCGGGCTTTCTCGGCCGGCTCGCGGGCCGCCTCACGGGCGTGCCCCGCGTCGCCTACACATGCCACGGCTTCCTGTTCAACCAACCCGGTCCCTGGACGCGCCGCGCCGCCTCGCTCGGGCTCGAATGGCTCGGCGGCCGGATGACCGACGTGTTCCTCACCGTCTCCGAGGAGGAAGCCGGCGACGCCCGCCGCCTCGGCCTGGCGCGTCATCCGATGGCGGTCCGCAACGGCCGCGATCCGGCGCGTTTCCATCCGGACGCGGCCGCGCGCGGCCGCCTGCGCGCCGAACTCGGGGTGCCGCCTGAGCGCCTGGTGGTGGCCGTCGTCTCCCGGCTGGTGCGTCACAAGGGGCATCTCGAGCTGGCTGCGGCGATGCGCGAGGTGCCGGAGGCCGAGCTGTGGATCATCGGCGAGCGGCTGCTGACCGATCGGGGCGAGGACATCACGGCTGCCCTTCACGAAACCGGCTTGGGCGGGCGGCTGCGCTTGTTCGGCTATCGCGAAGACATCCCGTCCTTGCTCGCCGCCGCCGACATTTTCGCGCTGCCGAGCCACTTCGAGGGGCTGCCCATGTCGGTGATCGAGGCGATGCTCACCGGCCTGCCGGTGGTCGCGACCGCCATCCGCGGGCCGCGCGAGCAGGTCGTCGACGGCGAGACCGGGTTCCTAGTGCCGCCGATGCAGGTCGCCCCGCTTGCCAGCGCGCTCGCCCGCCTGGCCGCCGAGCCGGACTTGCGGGCGCGGCTGGGTGAGGCGGGGCGCCGCCGCGCGCTGGACCTGTACGATGAGCGGCGGGTGGTGGGACGGACGCTGGACCTGCTCGGCTTGTAGGTCTATGGCCGACCCGCGCCCTATCGAGCGACGAGCCATGTCGGACATCGTTCCCATCCGCCGCGCCCTGATCTCCGTGTCGGACAAGGCCGGGCTGGTGCCCTTTGCCCATGCACTAGCGCAAAACGGCGTGGAGATCCTGTCGACCGGCGGCTCTGCCCGGGTCCTGCGCGAGGCCGATGTGGCCGTGACCGACGTTTCCGCCCATGCCGGCTTCCCGGAAATCCTCGACGGGCGGGTCAAGACACTGGCGCCGCAGATCCACGGCGGCATCCTCGGCCGGCGCGACCGCCCCGAGCACCTGGCGCAGATGCGGCAGCACGGGATCGCGCCGATCGACCTCGTGGTGGTCAATCTGTACCCGTTCGAGGCCACGGTCGGGTGGGGCGGGACGGAGGCCGAGTGCGTCGAGAACATCGACATCGGCGGGCCAGCGCTGCTTCGTGCCGCTGCCAAGAACCACGATTTCGTCGCGGCGTTGACCGAGCCGGGACAGTACGAGGGCGTGCTGGACGAGATCGCCGCGCATGGCGGCACCTCGCTCGCCACCCGCCGCCGCCTCGCCGGCATCGCCTACGCGCGCACCGCCGCGTACGACGCTGCCATCGCTGCCTGGTTCGCCGAAGCGCGTGGCGAGCCGTTTCCGCAGCACATGACGGTCGCCAGCACGTTGCGGCAGACGCTGCGCTACGGCGAGAACCCCCATCAGCAGGCCGCTTTCTACGTCCACGGCTCCCGCCTCGGCGTGGCGACCGCGACGCAGGTGCAGGGCAAGGCGCTGTCGTACAACAACCTGGGCGACACCGATGCCGCGTTCGAGTGCGTGGCCGAGTTCGACGCGCCGACGGTCGCCATCGTCAAGCACGCCAACCCGTGCGGCGTCGCCAGTGCGGCGACCTTGGCCGAAGCCTGGGAAGCCGCCCTGCGCTGCGATCCGACCTCCGCGTTCGGCGGCATCGTCGCGCTGAACCGGACGCTCGACGCTGCGGCGGCCGAGCGCATCGCAGCGATCTTCACCGAAGCCATCATCGCGCCCGACGCCGACGAGGCGGCCCGGACCATCCTGGCGCGCAAGAAGAACCTGCGGCTGCTGCTGACCGGCGGCCTGCCCGACCCCGCCGCCCCGGGCCTCGCCATCCGCAGCGTCGCCGGCGGCTTCCTCGTGCAGACCCGCGACGATGGCCGCATCGGCCTCGGCGATCTGCGGACGTTCACGCGCCGCCCGCCGACCGAGCGGGAATTGGCCGACCTCCTGTTCGCCTTCCGGGTCTGCAAGCACGTCAAGTCGAACGCGATCGTCTACGCGAAGGACGGCGCGACGGTCGGCATCGGCGCCGGCCAGATGAGCCGGGTGGACAGCGCGGGCATCGCCGCCTGGAAGGGCGCCGAGGCCGCCCGCGCGGCCGGACTGCCCGCGCCGTTGACGGAGGGCAGCGTCGTCGCCTCCGACGCGTTCTTCCCATTCGCCGACGGGCTGGAGGCGGCCGTGTCCGCCGGGGCGACCGCGGTGATACAGCCGGGCGGCTCAATCCGCGACGCCGAGGTGATCGCCGCCGCCGATCACGCGGGCGTCGCGATGGTGTTTACCGGGATGCGGCACTTCCGGCACTGAAGACCCTCACCCCACCCTCTCCCTCCGGGAGAGGGCTTCTTTCTGCCCCCTCTCCCTCCGGGAGAGGGTCGGGGTGAGGGCGCTTGGCACGGCACGATGCCGCAACCAATATGACCGCCATGACCTTCCGCTCGCTTTACCGGCACGGTTTCGCCCGCGTGGCCGCCTGCACGATCCGTGCGGCGCTGGCCGACCCGGACGCCAATGCCCGGGCGATCCTCGATGTTGCGCGCACCTGCTCCGACGAGGGTGCCGCGCTGGCGGTGTTCCCCGAACTCGCGCTGTCCGCCTACGCCATCGACGACCTGCTTCTGCAAGACCCGTTGCTCGACGCGGTGGAGCGGGCGGTGGAAACATTGGTCGCGAGTTCGACGGAGCTGCTCCCGATACTCCTGGTCGGGGCGCCGCTGCGGCACGGGGCGCGGCTCTACAATTGCGCGCTCGCCGTGCATCGCGGCCGGCTGCTCGGCGTGGTGCCGAAGGTGCATCTGCCGAATTACCGCGAGTTCTACGAGCACCGCCATTTCGCTTCCGGTGGCGGGCTCATCGGGGAGACGATAGAGGTCGGCGCGCTCCAGGCGCCGTTCGGCACCGATCTCTTGTTCAAGGCGGAGGACGTCCAGGGCCTCACCGTCCACGCCGAGATCTGCGAGGACCTCTGGGTGCCCCAGCCGCCGTCGGGTACGGCGGCGCTGGCGGGTGCCACGGTGCTGGCGAACCTCTCTGCCAGCAACATCACCATCGGCAAGGCGGAAACGCGCCGGCTGCTCAGCCAGTCGCAATCGGCGCGCTGCCTCGCGGCCTATCTCTACGCCGCCGCCGGCGCGGGCGAGAGCACGACGGACCTCGCCTGGGACGGCCAGGCCTCCATTTTCGAGAACGGCGTGGCGCTGGCCGAAACCGAGCGCTTCCCGGCCGGAGCGCAGCACGCCGTCGCCGATGTCGACCTCGACCTGCTGCGCCAGGAACGCGCGCGGCAGGGCACGTTCGACGACAACCGGCGTCACACCGGCGCGCCGCCGTATCGCATCATCCCGTTCCGGCTCGATCCGCCCGACGCCGATCTCGGCCTGAAGCGCGCCGTGGCACGGTTCCCGTTCGTGCCCGCCGACCCGGCGCGGCTCGCCCAGGATTGCTACGAGGGCTACAACATCCAGGTCGCCGGCCTGATGCAGCGGCTCGAGGCGGCACGGATCAAGCGCATCGTGATCGGCGTCTCGGGCGGCCTCGACAGCACGCAGGCGCTGCTGGTGGCCGCGCAGGCCTTCGATCGGCTGCATCGCCCGCGCACGGACATCCTCGCCTACACGATGCCGGGCTTCGCCACCGGCGAGCACACCAAGAGCAACGCCCTCCGGCTGATGCAGGCGCTGGGCGTGACGGCGCAGGAACTCGACATCCGGCCCGCCGCGCGCCGGATGCTGGAGGATATCGGCCACCCGTTCGCGCGCGGCGAGCCGGTGTACGACATCACCTTCGAGAACGTGCAGGCCGGGCTGCGCACCGATTTCCTGTTCCGCCTGGCCAACAAGAACGACGGCATCGTGCTCGGCACCGGCGACCTGTCGGAGCTGGCGCTCGGCTGGTGCACCTACGGCGTCGGCGACCAGATGTCGCACTACAACGTCAACGGCGGCGTGCCCAAGACCTTGATCCAGCACCTGATCCGCTGGGTGATCGCCAACGGCCAGTTCGACCGCCAGGTGTCGGAGACGCTGGACGCGATCCTCGCCACCGAGATCAGCCCCGAGCTCATTCCCGCTGCGGAAGGCGAGACGCCGCAGAGCACCGAAGCCAAGGTCGGCCCGTACGCGCTGCAGGATTTTTCGCTGTATTACGTGCTGCGTTACGGCTTTCGCCCGTCCAAGATCGCGTTCCTTGCGGCGCACGCCTGGGAGGACCCCGAGGCCGGCGCCTGGCCGCCCGGTTTTCCGGCTGAGCTGCGCATCGCTTTCACCCGGGGCGAGATCCGCCACTGGATGCGCGTGTTCCTGCAACGATTCTTCGCGTTCAGTCAGTTCAAGCGCTCGGCGATGCCGAACGGACCCAAGGTGGCCGCCGGCGGCTCGCTCTCGCCGCGCGGCGACTGGCGCGCGCCGTCCGACGGCAATGCGCGGGTGTGGATCGAGGAGTTGGAGCGGAACGTGCCGGACGGGTGAGCCGGTCAACACGGTATGACAGTGACATGGCCTTCCAAGCCGTAGGCGACGATCCGGCGATCCCGGGTAACGACCGGCACTCCCAGGTGCCGTGCCGTCGAGACAATCATCCGATCAGCAGGGTCATCGTGCAGCGATCCCGGAAGCCCCGAGGAGTCGATCGCCATGTCAGGGGTGAACGGCGCGAGCCGAACGCCGGCCCCGGTCATGAAGGTCGCGAACCAGCTTTTGGGATCAGGCACGAATTGAGTGCCCGATGGCCCCCGGCCCCGACGGGCCAGGAGGCCGATCTCCCAGGCCGATACGGGCGAAACCAAGACAACGGAGGCGCGCACCGCACGATCGATCGCGTCCGTCGCCGGCACCGAGAGGCGGGCGCCGGCGGCAATCCAGATGATGACGCACGTATCGAGCAGGACAGCGGCCCCATCCACGCGACCAATCACTCCGGAAGCTTACCCTCCGCAGCTTCGAAGGCGACATCGCAGATCGGCGCCGTCAAATCGAGGCCCTCCGGAATGATCACAGTGCCGCGCATGAACCCGAACAGACTCTCGATGCCCTCGGCCTTCCGCTCGGCGGGGACGAGGACGGCAACGGGCCGGCCGCGCTTCGTGATGGTGACGCGATCGACCTGGCGGCTGTTCACGCGGTCCAGGATGTCGAGGCACTTCGCCTTGAACTCGGTCGCGCTGATAGTCTCGGTCGTCTCCATATCGGGCCTCCATGGTCATCTCATCTGACCAGTCAATATGACATGACCATTCGTGGACGCAAGTCTTACCGGCGCGTCCCCCTTTCGCTCCCGTGGGACCAGGCCGATAATTCTAGGCGAGCAAGGAGGCACGCGCATGGCCCATACGTTCCGCTTCGACCCGATAAAGCTGCCTCCCGAAGCTGAAGAGCTCCGCCGCGAGGTGCGCGGGTTCCTCGAGGACGAGATCCGGCGCGGCACGTTCGATCCGGCGCGGCGCGGCGAGTCCGGGTTCAATCGCGCGTTCAGCCGCAAGGTGGGCGAGCGCGGCTGGATCGGCATGACCTGGCCGACGGAGCACGGCGGATACGGGCGCACGCAGCTCGAGCGCTACGTCGTGATCGAGGAAATGCTCGCTCATCGCGCGCCCACCCGGGCGCACGCCACCGCGGACCGGCAGAGCGGCCCCGTGCTGATCAAGTATGGCACTGAGGAGGTGAAGCGCGCGATCCTCCCGGCTATCGTGCGGGGCGAGCTCGCCTTCTGCATCGGGCTGTCCGAGCCGAACTCGGGCTCCGACGTGTTCGCCGCCTCCACGCGGGCCACCAAGACGGACGGCGGCTGGCTGATCAACGGCCGCAAGATCTGGACCTCGGGGGCGCACGAGGCTGACTACATGATCGGCCTGTTCCGCACCTCGCGCCCCACCCCGGAGAACCGGCGGCACGGCCTCACCCAGTTCCTCGTCAAGATGGACACGGCAGGCATCACCGTCCGCCCGATCGAGAACCTCGCGCGCCAGCGCGACTTCAACGAGGTGGTGTTTGACGACGCCTTCGTGCCGGACAGCCACCTGGTCGGCGCCGTCGACATGGCGTGGAAGCAGGCGACCGACGAACTCGCCTACGAGCGCAGCGGCCCCGACCGGTTCCTGGAAACCTTGCCCGTGCTCACCGAACTCATCCGCGCCGCCGGGCCGGAGCCCAGCGAGCGGGTTGCCGAGGGCATAGGCCGGGAGATCGCGCATCTCAAGACGTTGCGGCGCATGTCCGTCTCGGTCGCGGGGATGCTGCAGGCCGGCCAGACGCCGTCGGCGGAGGCGGCGGTGGTCAAGGATGTCGGCACCAATTGGGAGCAGGCGCTGCCAGGCCGGGCCCGCGCGCTGATCCCGCCTCGCCCGACCTCGTCGGGGAACCCGAGCCGCTACGACGAGGTGATGCGCTTCAACACCCTGATCGCGCCCAAGCTGACGATCCAGGGCGGCACGCGCGAGGTGTTGCGCGGCATCATCGCCCGCGGCCTCGGCCTGCGCTGAAGGGTCGGCACGCATGAGCGACAATGAAACCATCCTCGCCGATACCGCGACGCGGCTGTTCCAGGACCTGTGTACGCCCGCCGTCATCAACGACGCGGAGAACGGGACCTTCCCCGCCCAGTTGTGGTCGACCCTGGAGGAGTCGGGGCTCACCCTGACCTGGGTGCCCGACCACCTCGGCGGCACCGGGGCCGAGATCGCCGACGGCTTCACCGTGATCCGCATCGCCGGCCAGTTCGCCGCACCCGTGCCGCTGGCCGAGACGATGATGGCCGGGCTCGTGTTGGCGCAGGCCGGCATCGAGACCCCGCCGGGCAAGCTGACCCTGGCGCCGGTGCTGCCCGACGAGCGCATCGAACTCGGCGCGGACGGCACGCTGCGGGGTGCGGCGACCAGCGTGCCGTTCGCGCGCCACGCCGACCACATCGCGGTGCTCGCGCATCGGGGCGGCAGCCCAGTCGTCGCCGTGGTTGCCGCACGGGATTGCGCGACGGGCGAGGATACGAACCTGGCGGGCGAGCCGCGCGACCACGTCTCGTTCGACGACGTGACGCCGGTCGCGGTGCGGGACGCGCCGGACGGGTTCGGCGCCGACACGATCACCGCGCTCGGCGCGGCGGTGCGCGCGATGCAGATGTCTGGGGCGCTGGCCCGCGTGCTCGATCAGTCGCTGCAATACGCGACCGAGCGCGTCCAGTTCGGCCGTCCGATCAGCCAGTTCCAGGCCATCCAGCACAATCTCGCCACCCTGGCCGGCGAGGTCGCCGCCGCGACCGCCGCCGCCGACGCGGGCGCGGAGGCGTTGGGCAGCGGCCTCCGGCTCGATAACGAAACACTGGCCGAGATCGCCACCGCCAAGCTGCGCGTCGGCGAGGCGGCCGGCACCGGCTCGGCGATCGCGCATCAGGTGCACGGCGCGATGGGGTTCACCTACGAGCACTCGCTGCACCACGCGACGCGACGGCTGTGGTCCTGGCGCGACGAGTTCGGCACCGAGAACGAGTGGGCGGTTCGCCTCGGCCGGCTGTTCGCCAAGCGGGGCGCCGACGCGCTGTGGCCGACGGTGACCGGAACGCGGGAAGAATAAACTCCCAAGCGCCGAGACCTCACGCGGTTCGCCGATTTCACGGAAGCAGCAAGATCAATCCCGGAATAAGTCGGCCGGCGGGGCGTCTGTGAAAGAAGCGGAATGGAGGCGATCGCGGCACCGAGCGCGATGACCGGCATGGAAGCCTGCATTCCGGGGCTGCGGCGCTATGCGCGGGCGTTGTTGCGCGACCGCGACAAAGCCGACGATCTGGTCCATGACTGCCTTGTGCGCGCGCTCGACCGGCTGGACACCCGGCGGGCTGACACGGAGCTGCGGCCTTGGCTGTTCGCCATCATGCATAATCTGTTCGTGAGCCAGACCCGGCGCGCTCGCGTGCGCGCCGGCACCGAAAGGCTGGACGGGTTGCACGAGGCGACGCTGGGACAGCCGCCCCGCCAAGAGGACAGCCTGCGCTGGAGGGATCTTGTCCACGCGGTCGACATGTTGCCGGAGGAGCAGCGGACGGTGTTGCTCCTGGTCGCAGTGGAGGACCTGTCGTACGCGGAGGTGGCGCGGGTCCTGGACGTGCCGATCGGCACGGTGATGTCCCGTCTCTCGCGTGCCCGCGAGCGGTTGCGCCGGATCACCGAAGGAGAACCGGCCATCCCCCTGCGGAGATTGAAATGAGTGCAGCGGACCCGACGGTCCGGGAGGAGGAACTGCACGCCTTCGTCGACGGGCAGCTGGCGCCTGACCGGCACGCCGCGATAGCAGCCTGGCTGACGACGGAGCCCGATGCGGCAGCCCGCGTGCAGGCCTGGCAGGCGCAGCGAGACGCGTTGCGCGCGGTGTTCGCGGATACGTCGCCGCCCGGCGCGAGATGCGACCTGATCCGGATCGTGACCGCGCGAACACGTCGCCGCCAAAGGTTCGCCTGGTCCGCCGGGGCGGCGGCGGCCATCGTGCTGGCGCTCGGTCTGGGGGGCGCGGCGGGCTGGACGATGCGCGGCGTCCCGCCGGACCGCCAAACGACGGCGTTGGCAGTGCTGGAGCAGGAGGCATTCGCGACGCACGCGGTTTATGCGGTGGACCGGCGCCATCCCATCGAGGTTGGTGCGGCGGAGCGCGACCATCTGACGCAATGGCTGTCGAACCGGCTGAACCGGAAGGTCGCACCGCCGGACCTGACGACCGCCGGTTGGCATCTGTTGGGCGGCCGCTTGTTGGCCACCGAGCGCGGCGGGGCAGCGGCATTGTTCATGTACGATAATGCCAAGGGCGAGCGGCTTTCCCTGGTGATGCGCCCGATGGCCGCGGACCTTGCCGCTCCCGAGCCGCGCTGGATCGGCGGTGCGGTGAACGGTTCCGCCTGGATCGCCGGCGGACTGGGCTACGCCGTGGTGAGCGCGGCACCGCAAGCCGAGATCATGGCGGTTGCCCGACTGGTGCAGCACCAATCGTCGGCTTAGCCGGCTTCAACGTGAACCGGGCGAAGGCGCTCCGGCGCCAACTCGGCGAGCGAAATGGCATGGGAATAGGCGGTCGTCTCAGGCGTCCGTGGTGCGTGAGGGAGTCCGCAATGGCACGTACGCTGATGATCGCATCCTGCATTTCCGGCATTCTGTTGCTCGCCGCCTGTGCCGCACCGGCGCCGACTTCGGGGCCCGGGCAGACCTCGGCGCGTCCCGAGGCTCGGCCCCAGGTTCTCGCGGCGCCGTCCAACACGGGCAACGCCTACTGAAGCTGGTGGGTTGTAGGCGCCCGGAGACGACGGAGCGCCCGTTGCCGGCAGCAGCTTAAGTCTTTGCGCCGGCGAGCGGTCCGGCTTGATACCGGACCGCATCGTCGCCCGTTTCAGCGCGGCTTCAGGTCGTCAGATTCGCCGAGCCCGACTGCGCCGGCGACAGGGAGCCGAACAAGCCATGCGTCTCCTGCTGCGGGCCGGCCGTGAAGTAGACGGTGTTCGGATCACCGCCGTTTCCGCCGTTGCCGTTGGTGAGAGCCCAGAGGCCATCGATGACTAGCGGCTTGCCCTCGGAGTTGAGCAGCGTTCCCGCCAGCATGTCGGTTTTCAGGTCGTAGGCGTGGATGGTGCCGTCGCCGAAGTTCCCGACCAGCAAGTCACCGGCCAGCTTGCCGAAGCTGGGCGGTGCGATGTCCAAACCCCAGGGGGAATTCAGCGCGCCGGTGGATGCCACTCGCGCCAGCAAACCGCCGTTCAGATCGAACTCGTCGACGAACCCGTTGCCCGGCCCGGCAACGTCGTCGCGCTGCGCCGCGTTCTGCTGGGCGAAGGTGACGAACAGCTTGCCTTGCAGCACCTGCACGCCGAACGGGGCGAAGCCGGCGGGGAGGTTGGGATCGGTGAAGCTGTTCACCTGGTGGAAGCTGCTGTCGAAGACGTCCACCATGCCGTTCTTGAAGTCCGCGGCATACAAGTAACTCGCATTCCCGTCGTTGCCGATGGCGAGCCCTTTGTAGACTGCGGCTCCATCGCCCTGCGAGTTGTCGACGGCGGTAACGGCGCTGCCCTTGTCGACGGTCGGGCTCCACCCGGCGATCGTGCCGTCTTCGGTGGCGAACAGAAACACCGACGGGCCGGAGACGCCGTTCTCCGATACGGCGAAGCCGGTGCCCGCAGTGTTGAACACCTGGCCGGTCGGCGCCGAAGCGCCGGTTTGATCCGGCGGCGCCGGAATGGTGATCGCCGTGTTTCCGGCCACCGGAACCGGGTCGCCTGCGCCATTGTAGATGGTTGTAACACCGGTCCCGTTATCGGAGATCCAGAATGGTCCCGTCGGACCGAATGAGACGCCCCAGGGATTGATCAGGTTCGGGTCCGTGGTGTGCGCCGGGACGGCGCCGTCCGAGACGAGATTGGTTTGATTGACCATCAGGTCTCGGTCGCCCGCGTGCTCGTGTTGATGGTGACGGAGGTGCAGAAAACCCTTGTGGTCGAACAGGAAGCGCCATGAATTGGCGTCCGTCCGCAGGTCTTGCAGGAACGCGGCCGGAACGGTCGTGTCGTCGAGCGGGCCTGCCCCGGTGCTGGCGTCGGTTTCAGTCGGATACGGCAACTGGTTCATGCGTTGTCTCCCCTGGGCAGTGGACCTTCAAAGCCCTTGCGTTCGCGGCGCACGCTCACGAAGGGCCATTCGGCCACCCCTGCGAAGCGAGACGCCTTCCGCGGGGACATATTCCCGGTAAATGTTCGAGGCTGCAGATTCTGACTGGGGACGGTTAACCCGAATGCGGCTTCAACGTCGATTTAGCGTCGCATCAGCGCCCGCACATGCACTTGCACAGATTGCGCGAGCGCCGCGAGATCGTACCCTCCTTCCAGCACCGACACGATCCGCCCCCCGCAACGCCGGTCCGCCACCCCCACCAGCTCGCTGGTCAACCACGCGAAATCCTCGGTCTCGACTTGCAGCTCCGCCAGCGGATCGGCCGCGTGCGCGTCGAAGCCGGCCGAGACGATGAGCAGTTCGGGCGCGAAGTCATCGAGCGCCGGCAGGATCACGTCGCGCCACGCCGCCCGGAACGCAACCCCGTCCGAACCGGGCGGCAGCGGCGCGTTGACGATATTGTCCGCCACCCCGCGCTCCGACGCTCGGCCGGTTCCCGGATAGCAGGGCGACTGATGGCTCGACCCGTAGAACAGGTCCGGGTCGGCGGCGAACATCGCCTGCGTGCCGTTGCCGTGATGCACGTCGAAATCGACCACGGCGACCCGCCGCAAGCCCCAGCGCGCCCGCGCGTGGTGCGCGGCGACGGCCGCGTTGTTAAACAGGCAGAACCCCATGGGACGCGACGGCTCGGCATGGTGCCCTGGCGGCCGGGTGGCGACGAACGCCGCCCGCCCGCGCCCCTCCATCACCGCGTCCACGCCGGCGACCGCGCCGCCTGCCGCCCGCAGCGCCGCCTCGGCACTGCCGGCGTTCATCGCGGTGTCTGGGTCGAGTCGCACGAGCTCGCCGGGGTCGGGCCGGATCGCGAGGATGGCGCGCACGTAGTCGGGCGGGTGCGCGCGGGCGAGCTCGTCGGCCGCGGCGCGCGGCGCTTCCAGGCGCAGCAGGCCGGGGAATGAGGCCGCGTCGAGGGCGCGCAGCACCGAGCGCAGTCGATCGGAGCACTCGGGATGTCCGAAGCCGGCATCGTGCTCGAGACAAGCCGGGTGCGTGACGAGGGCGACGGCCATCTCAGGGCGTATCCTTCGGCAGGGCGTCCTCGGCCCGGCGCCGGATCACGAAGCTGAACACCCCGCCTTCCTCGCTCCAGGCGAGCAGCGCGTGCCCTGTCTCGCGGCAGAACGCCTGGAAGTCGGCGACCGCCGCGCGGTCGGTCGCGAGCACGCGCAACCGCTCGCCGGCCGCCATGCCGCGCAGCACCCGGTTCGCCCGCAACACGGGCAGCGGGCAATTCATGCCCTTCACGTCCAGCGTCGTCTCGCTCATGTCGCGCATCCTCGGCATGGGACGCCGCTTGAGCAAGTCGTCCCGCTCGGTCAGACTAACCTAATGGTGCGTCGCCGCATCCGGATCGACCTGCCTTGGCCCGCCAAATGATGCCGGCGCTCTGCCGGGATTGCGGCTGGATGGCAGGCCTTGCAGACCTCGCTTGCCCCAGCTGTCGCGGCGGTCGTCTGGTGCGCCACCCCGAGCTGTTCGCGCTCACCACCGCGCATGTCGATTGCGACGCCTTCTACGCGAGCGTGGAGAAGCGCGACCGGCCCGAACTCGCCGGACGCCCTGTCATCGTCGGCGGCGGGGTGCGCGGCGTGGTGACGGCCGCCTGCTACGTCGCGCGGCTTTCCGGCGTGCGCAGCGCCATGCCGATGTTCAAGGCCCTGAAGGCCTGCCCCGACGCCGTGGTGATCCGGCCCGACTTCGCCAAGTACAACGCCGCCTCGCGGCAGATCCGCGCGCTGATGGCGCCGCTGACGCCCCTGGTCGAGCCGCTGTCGATCGACGAGGCCGTGCTCGACCTCGCCGGGACGGAGCGCCTGCACGGCGCCCCGCCTGCCGCCGTCCTGGCCGGCTTCGCGCGCGCCGTCGAAGCGCAGGTCGGCGTGACGATCTCCATCGGGCTCGCGCCCAACCGGCTGCTGGCCAAGATCGCCGCCGGGCGCGACAAGCCGCGCGGCTTCGCCGTGATCGGCGGGACCGAGGCGCGCTCGCTGCTCGCCCCCGAGCCGGCGCGGTTGTTGCCGGGCGTGGGACCGGCGCTGGCCCAGCGCCTCGCCGCGCGCGGAATAACCAGGCTCGCCCACCTCCAGGAGCTCGACGACCGCGAGGCGGCGCGTCGCCTCGGCGAGGACGGCCCCGCGCTGTGCCGGCGGGCGCGCGGCGAGGATGCGCGGTTGGTCAGCCCGGGGCGTGAGACCAAGGGGATCAGCGCCGAGACCACCTTCGACGTCGATCTGCGGCGTCCCGAGGAGCTGGAACGCCCGCTCTGGCACCTGTGCGAGAAACTGGCGCGCCGGCTGCGCGAGAAGGGCTTCTCCGCCGCCGGCGTGGTGTTGAAACTCAAGACCACCGCGTTCGCCACCCGCACCCGGGCCGCGAAATTGCCGAGCCCGACGGCGCTGCCCGATCGCCTATTCGAGGCCGCGCGCGGCCTGCTCGCCCGCGAATGCGACGGGACGGCGTTCCGGTTGATCGGCATCGGCGCCAGCACGCTCGCCCCCCTGGCCGAAGCGGATCGCGGCGACCTTGCCGACGCGCGCACCCCGCGCCTTGCCGCGGCACAAACGGCAATCGAGACAATACGGGTTCGGTTTGGCGAAGCGGTGATCGGGCGGGGGCGGTCGCTGCGCTAGCTGCAGCCTCAATTGCCACATGCGGGCACTTGGTCTGAACGGTCTACATAGTTAATACCAAGTCCCTGAGTTCGTGACTCTCGGGGGATTCCCCGACGCGGTGCTGATCTGATTCGGTGATGGCGAACAGAGGAGGTTCGTCATGCCGCTCCCGCTTCGCGCCGATCTGGATGCCGCC
>JAABUQ010001579.1_pt1 | contig 48341 bp, 39 predicted proteins | sample 5560001 | NCBI WGS metagenome assembly JAABUQ01 (sample SAMN10711888, study PRJNA513371) | rock metagenome | isolation source: Antarctica rocks | place: Antarctica: Victoria Land, Finger Mt nord | collected 2015-12-18
AACCCAGTACCCGATCCAACTCAGAGGAACGGGCCGTCAGCATGAGAATGAGTGGATATGAGGGCCTGGCCCGGAGGCGGCGGCAGACCTCCAGCCCCTCGACGCCGGGCAGAGTTAGGTCGAGGATCACCAGGTCGTAGCTCCTCGTGAGGGCTTGCTCTAGGCCGGACGCGCCGTCGTGGGCGAGATCCACGTTATAGCCTGCGTCTCGCAGATGAAGCTCTACGAGTTGAGAGATGTCTCGGTCGTCTTCAACGATGAGCACCTTGCTGGGCGCACTTTTTTGCATGATTGTTTTCCATAGCACACCCGGAGGCCAAAGAGCACCCAACAAAGCGCCCGAGGCTTTTGGAAGAGCGGTGCAACGCCGGTGTGGTCGGTCATTTCGCCAAGCCGTCCTTCCGAAGATTGGTCGGCATCACCCTAGTATAACCGATAGTTGTCACATCCCGGTCACGGAGACATCACCGTTTGAGCCATTGGTTGTATGGGGAGTTCTCTGCCGGACGAATGAGAGATCGCTTGGTGAGGCGAGTCTTCTTCCGCCTAACGCTCATCTAGTTTTCTATGTCAATCCAATCCTCCTAGAAGGCGATCTGAATGAGCACACAATCTGTAAGAGACAGAAACCTTTCTTTTCCCGAACCCCTTGCCTTCTGTCTCTGCAGCCCCGTTCATCAAACGGGCCTTTGTGGAACAAGGTGTATAATTAAGATTGATCGAGTTTCGCGACTGGATTTTAACATTGTTGACTTCATGAAGTAAGCATAGTATAATATAGCATAACAAGGTATGCTATATTATACTATGATTAACTACATCCTGCTCAACACGATAGTGCAGATACTCTCATGAGCCAATTTATCTTCCATCCAGAACCCTTCTACAATCGACGCCACGAACTAGACGCCCTGGAACGCGCCTGGGGCCGTCCCCTGCCTGGTGGGCAGATGGCACTGCTCTCTGGACGGCGGCGCCTGGGCAAGACGTACCTGTTGCAGCGCTTCTTCGCCAATGGGCCTGATGGGAACGGAAGCACTGGGCTTCCCCGGCCGCATTGCTACTACCTTGCCGACCAGACCACGGCGGGCGCCCAGCGAGCCGAGCTGGCAGCCCAGGGACTGGAGGCGCTGCCGGAGCTGGGCCTCAGCCCCGCTGAAATCGCTGTTAGCTGGAACGCCCTCCTGCGCTACCTCTCCCAAGCCGCCCGCGTTCAGGCAGAGCAAACAGGGACACGCTTCGGCCTGATCCTGGACGAGTTCCCCTATCTGGTCGAGCAGTCCCCGGATCTGCCTTCCATCCTGCAGGCATGGTGGGATCGGGACGGGCTGCACAGCCCCCTGTTCGTCGTCTTGTGCGGCTCGCAGCTCTCGTCCATGGCAGCCCTGGGCGCCGAGAGCCAGCCGCTGTACGGCTGCTTCAATGCCGGCGTGTCCCTGCTGCCCCCTCTGCGCTACGATGAGGTCGCCGCCTTCTACGCCGGGCAGTCGCACTACGGCACGCCGGAGACGCTGACCATGTACGGCATCCTGGGCGGCACGCCCCGCTACCATGCCCTCGTGAACCCAGCCAGGCCGCTGGCGGAGCAGGTCGTGGACGTGCTGCTGCGCCCGCAAAGTCCGCTGGCAAGCGAGGTGCAGTTCCTGCTGGGCAGCCAGCAAATTCGCGATCCTGCCCCCTACAATGCCGTTTTGGGCGCAATCGCCGGGGGAACCACGCAGTACGGCCAAATCCTGAACGTGGCGGGCGTGGAACGCGGGTCGCTGCCGCACCTGCTTCGCACCCTGGGAGACCTGGGGTGGATCCGCCGCGAGTTGCCCTTCGATGAGACCGGCGACCGGCGCGCTTTGTACCGCGTCGCCGACCCGTTCCTGGCATTCTGGTACCGGTTCGTGGGGCCACTGGCGAGCGCCCTGCACTTCTCCGACCCTGCCCTTGTTTATGAAGAGCGCATCGCCCCCCGCCTTGCCGATTACATGGGCTGGCACGTCTTCGAGGAAGTCTGCCATCAGTGGCTGCAACGCTACGGCCAGGATCGCTTAGGGCTGACTGTGCGGGAAGCAGGCCGCTACTGGAGCCGTGACGGCCAGGTCGAAATCGACCTGATGGCGCGGCTGGAGGGCGGGGCTTACCTGTACGGCGAGTGCAAGTGGAGCGGGCGAGGCACGGTCGGCATGGGCGTCTACAACGCGCTGCAGGCCAAGGTAGCCCGGCTGCCTAAAGAACAGTACCGACGGGATGCCTGGTACGCGCTCTTCTCCGCCGACGGCTTCGCCCCGGATTTGAGGACAGTCGCTGAAAACCCCGACAACCACCTCGCTTTGGTCGGCCCCGAAGACCTGCTGCCGAGGATAGGCGTTTGAAGGATGAGCATAGATCGGCCATCTCTCAAACGACAGGCAGAACAAAACGACAGGCAGAACAAAACGACAGGCAGAAAACGGGGACTGTCTAGCTGAAAGAGAGACAGAAGAGTAATCATTGACTTTACCCTCTCTGAATTCTAAGCCATTCATCGAGGCTTTCTGTCTTTGTCTGCGGCTTCAGGTAAAGAGCACAAATGCGTGCCACGTTTTCTGCGTGCGTTCCAGTCTCCTGGCACCAGGCCCGAATACAGGCGTCGCAGGCTTCTTCCACTTTGTCTTGGTCTTCCCAGGCAACCGGCTCTTCTTCCGGACACTGAAGCAGATCCAGCAGTTGGGTGTCTGTCAGCGACGGTCGCAGATGTCCGTGCTGAACATCATACACAGACCAATAATACTTGCTGTCGCAGCGCAGTAAAGTGAAAATCAAAGGAGATAGTCCTGGGTACAAACGCACACTCAGTAAGTCATCAGACAGAGTTGTGGCATGGGACTTGTTGCGTTCCAAAATTGCGGCGTGTCGAAAAACGGCAGAGACTTCCTGCGCTTCAGCATCCTCCGCGAGGGCATCCAAATCTAGTTCGCCCAGCAGCTTAAGTTCGCTCAGTAGCACGCCGGATGCGGGTACGAGAGCGTGCAGATCGAGAACAGTAGGTTCAAGCACGTCGGAGGCGTGTGTTGCTAGACTGGGCATGTCTAATTGCGCTTGGCCGTCGCGCTGTGTGAGTGTGCGCCAGCGACGTAGCACATCACTCGCCCTGCCCGCGACTTCGCGCTCAGCAGTGCGCGGAACAAAGGTATGTAGCTCCGCAACGCGCGGCTCGTGCCAGAACCGCAATATTCGGCCTGCCCGCTGTGCCGGTTCAATGGGCGTCCAGGCTAGGTCATAGTTGATAACGACGCGCGCGTCCTGCATGTTGACACCGACGCCCATCGCATCCGTTGTCAGGAACACATCATATCCCTCTTCGCTTGCAGCTAAAGACCGCTCATTTGCGATAGGGGCAAATGCCTCGAGCAGAAGCAATGTCTCTCGCATGGGCTTCATCCGGTACGTACCGTTTTTGCCTGTCTTATTATTCATAAAGACGTTTCAGGAAACTGTTGACTTCAGGCAACAGAGGAATGAAACCCTGTCTGCCGAAGGCGTATTCCTGCCTTTCGTGTGATGTTGACATTACGTGATAATTGCGGTATAATGTCAGTATAGTGAAACTAACCGCACAAGTTAAACTGGTCGTGACGCCCGAACAGTCGGACGCCTTGAAGCGCACCATGCAGGCCGCGAACGCTGTTTGTGATAGTCTCAGCGCGTGGGCCTGGGAGAACCAAACCTTTGGGCAGTACCCGCTACACAAAGGTCAATACGCCCAACAACGCGCCGCTTCTGGCTTGACCGCTCAGGTCGTTGTTCGCGCCATTGGCAAAGTCGCGGACTCCTATAAACTGGACAAGCGCACTCAGCGCACGTTTCAGCCATTGGGCGCGGTCGCCTATGATGACCGTATTCTGCGCTGGTATACGGACAAAGGCCAAGTTTCTATTTGGTCGGTTGACGGTCGGCTGAAACTGCCTTTCGTGTGCGGCGAATATCAGCGCGGGCTTCTTGCTTTCCAACAGGGCGAGAGTGACCTTGCGTTAGTTGACGGCGAGTTCTATCTGATGGCGACGGTGAGCATTCCTGACCCGCCTCTGATTGAGACGGATGGTGTTCTCGGTGTTGACCTCGGCATTGTGCAAATTGCCACGGATAGCGAAGGCAATCAGTATTCGGGCGAAGCCGTCAAAGCCTGTCGCCGTCGCCGCCGTTCCCATCGTGCGGGCCTGCAAAGAACAGGGACGAAACGAGCGAGGCGCACTCTCAAGAAAATCAGCCGCAAGGCTTCTCGTTACAGCAAGTGGCTTAACCACAATATCAGCAAAAAGATTGTCCAAACGGCAGTTCATTCGCGCAAGGCAATCGCTCTGGAAACCCTTACGGGGATTCGAGAGCGAGGCTCGGCTTGGAGCCGCGAAATGAGATGGCAACTGGGGAATTGGGCGTTCCATGAACTTGCGAACTTTATCACTTACAAGGCCAGGCGTGTGGGTATTCCCGTGGTCTTTGTTGACCCGCGTAATTCCAGCCGCACCTGTTCGGCCTGCGGTCACTGTGATAAAGCCAATCGTAAGAGCCAATCTCAATTCCTCTGTTTGCAATGTGGCTTCCAGACCAATGCGGACAGAAATGCCGCGCTAAATCTGGAAGCACGGGGAAAAGTAAACTTCCCTAAAGTCGTAACCGTTTTCGGTTAATGGCAAAGCCGTCTCCTTTAGGGGACGGTCGTTTACTTCGACCGTACTGGCGACGCGCAAGGCAGGTTGCAAGGCACGAAGGGCCTGTTCCAAATATACCGCTGTAGCAAGACGTTCTACAATGACCTTTGTCCCGTCGCTGCTGCTGACTTGATCTAGGAGAGCACACAGCGCGAGAAGTTTCGCATCATCCGTCCAGGTCATTGTGTTCAAGGATTTCAGCAACGGTGCCAGCTGCTCACGCCGGGCTTCCAAACTGTGTAGGAACTCGCCCCGATATCCGCCTTTTGGGGCGCATGAGGATTTTGTCAGCACTTCACGCAGTGCCCATGGAGAGCTGATCCACGATGTGCGGGCTTCGTTTTCGACAGATGTGGAATACTTCGGGTGACGGTTTCTTTTGCGAAAGAGACGTTGTGAGGTGTCCCCCGTTTTATGTACCCGCGGCGAAGTGAGTGTTTTGTTGGTCTAGCGAGGTGGCTTATCTTCCACCTGCTTCTGTTGTTCTTGTTGTCGCCAAGCCCGCGCAAACGCGGCGGGCGACACATACTTCAAGCTGCTGTGCGGACGCTCCTCATTGTACCAGCGACGCTGAACTTCCAGGCGCACCTGCGCTTCGGCCACGGACGCAAACACTTCGCGGTTCAAGAACTCATCGCGCAGCTTGCCATGAAAGATCTCCGTGAACCCGTTCTGCCACGGACAGGAACCCGTTCTGCCACGGACAGCCAGGGTCAATGTAGTGCGGCATGGAGCCGCTTTCTTTGAGCAAGTCTGCACTTCGCCTGCAATAAACTCAGGCCCATTATCGCTGCGAACAAAACAAGGCGCACGGCGCAACGCGAACAACGGCTTCAAGGCCAAAAGAGCCGCTTGGCTTGTGAGCGAAACGCCCACCGTCACAGACAGCCACTCACAGGTGAACTCGTCCAGCACGTTCAACAGGCGCAGCTTGCGTCCAGACAGCAAGCCATCTTTCTGGAAGTCGTAGCTCCAAACCTGGTTGGGACGCTCGGCTTGGCAAGGCAAACTGCGCCCTGTTTTGATCTTGCGCTTCTTGGGGCACTGCGGCACCTGAAGGCCGCTCTTGCACCTGAAGGCCGCTCCTGCACCAGACGCGCGCGACGCGCTTGCGGTTGATGCGCTGGCCTTCTGTCCGAAGCAGGGCATGGGCGCGGCGGATGCCAAAGCGTGGCTGCTTTTGCTTGATCTGTGCTAATTGCGTTTCAAGAAGCTGATCTTGATCTGGCCTTGCCGTGTACCTGATGGTGGAGCGGGGCACGTTCAGCAAGCGGCAGGCGTTGCGCTGGGAGAGACCAAGTTCGGTGGCCTGCGAGACGACCGCCCGCCCCTCAGCCAGAGGATTACCGGCCTCGGCTACTTTTTTTGGAGCAGTTCCTTGATGATGTCGACCTCTAGGTCGCGCTCGGTGAGCAGGCGCTTCAACCGAGCGTTTTCTTTTTCGAGTTCTCGAACACGGGTGGCTTCGTTGGTGTTCAGGCCGCCGAAGCGGGTACGCCAGCGGTAGAAGGTGTTTTCGGCGATGTTGTGCTGACAGCAGACCTCAGAAACGGGCTTGTCGCCCTTCTCGGCCTGCTGCAAGATGGCGACGATCTACTCGTCAGTGAACTGGCTCTTCTGCATGCGAGTATTTTACCTTTCAGGGCAATACTCACTTCGCAAATGGTACAGTTTTCGGGGGACAGGTCAGGTGTTCGATTCCTGCTCATAGCGCGGGTCTTCCCCCGAATATCTTAACTTCAATGTTCAGCATGTCGGCAACGGCTGTGAGTTCACTCACCCAGTCCCCGTAAATGCCGTGAATATGGTTGCAGGGGTACGAAGTTAAAAATTCATCAGCCCCAACATTCAGTGAGGCAAACGCCAGCGGCCATTCCGGCGTGATCGTCTCTCCCTTCGCGATTGCTGTGCTGAGCGGCAGCTCCACGAACTCTGCGGGAACAATTGCGAGCCAGTACTTGCCGTTTTTGCGCGCGAGACGCGCGAGCGTCACATGCCCCGGCGCCGCGAAGTGATGGACTGAGGCGCCGCCGGCGGGATAGTAGGAGACCTCAGGATAGAAAGTCACGTTCTTCAGGTTGACAGCCGGGTCTTTTGATCTGCCGGCAAAGAAGGTCGCGTGCGTGCCGGAGTTGGAGAAGTACCAAAGTTTATCGGCTGCGTCGTAGTGCCGGACATCGGCAAACAGAACTGTCTCCCCAGACAGAAGCTTGAATATCTGCATGGTCAGCGCGCCGTCCATATCCGCCTCTGTTGCCGCGACAATCGGCTCATGGGGGCCATCCCAGTCGTAGGGGTCATTGAGAAACGCTTCCGCAATGTCCATAGTGACGTAGCGGTCCGTCAGGTCGCCGTGCGCCTTGAAGCCGACAAAGTCCAGGTCGCGCTCGGCGATGATCTGGCGCGCGGCGTAGTACGACCGGATTTGCAGCTTGAGCTTTTCCGGCGTCAGCGCCTTGCCGTCATACTTGATCGCCCCAACGTGCCGCTCCAGCCAGGCGAGCGCGGCATTGACTTTGTCATCGGGGACTTGCTCGCCGCACCGCACCAGGTCCTGCTGCTCAATGTGCTCAATGTCTACGCCGAACATCTGCTGCCACTGGTCGAGGTTGGCGACCGCGGTGTACATTCCCAAAGGGCGCCCGCCAAAAACGCCGTATGTCTGACCCTTGAGCTGCTTGAGCGCACTCGCCGCTTTTGCATAGGAGACGACCCGCGCGCGCACAGCGGCATCGTCAATGTCTCCCCAGATTCTCGTGTATGTCACCCCAAGCTGGTCCATCGTGCCCGCCGCCGCGAGCATGCCCACCATGCCCGGCTCCGACGGATTGACGTTGCAAAACAGGAGAAAAGGCCCCGGCGCGAAGTTTGTGGCAATCGCCGTCAGGTGCGGGAAAGCCCAGATCGCGTAGTTGAAGATGGTCAGGTCGACTGTCTCCACCGCGAGACGCCGAGACTCGCGCCGCGCGGACTCGGCATTCCAAACGATTTCATTGCCCGCAACCACTTCAAAGCCTTCTTTTTGGAGGGCGGCAACGATCTGTTCCTGGTAGCGGCGCGTCACAGGGAGCAAGTCTTCGTGGATGTAGTCTCTGCCGTCGGAAACCGTCAAAACCCCAACTTTTACTGGTCGTAGCATAAAGTGACCTTTCCGGCAGTTTGTGATCTAATGCCGTTTGTAGTATATTACGGGGCCGACACTGCCCCGGCTATCTTTTCCCGCACGAACCGTGCCGCCCGTGCCGCTTCCTCGTCCAGGTTCAAGCCATCGGATAGGTCGCGAAAAACAGAGATGTCCCGCCCGACTTCCCCGCCGGGCACGACGAACGGCTCCATGACGACAGCCCCCTCATAGCCGATCTCCCTGAGCGCTCCAAAGACGGCGTCCCAGTCCATCTTTCCGCGACCGGGAGCCTTGCGGTTTGTTTCGCCCAGGTGGAAATGGCCGAGTTTGGCGCTCGCCGTGCGGATGGCTTCGGAAAAACTGTCTTCTTCAATGTTCAGGTGGAACGTGTCCAGCAGGATGCGGCAATGGTCGCTGCCCACCTCCTCAACATACTGCACCGCTTCTGCGGCGGTGTTGAGAAGGTACTGCTCAAACCGGTTGACCACCTCAACGTTGAAGAACACGCCGCAGTCCTCCGCGCCCCGAACTGCTTCCTTCATGCTGCCGACGCTGCGCTCCCAGAAAAGCCGCTTGTCCGCCCCCGGCGGCAGCTTGCCCGGCCAGGAACCATAGATGATGCCGCCCAGTGTCTTGCTGTCCATCTCGCGCACCATCCTGGCCTGACGCTGCAGAAAATCAATGCCCCGTCGTCGCACCGTGCTGTCCTCGCTCGCCAGGTCGTACTCGGCGCTCAGGCCGATACAGAAGGTCAGCCCGATGCCTTCGCGATGGGTGGCTTCCTTGAGATGGCGGCGCTCCGCTTCCGGCATTTGGGTGACCGTGCCCGCGTTGACCTCCAGAATGTCAAAGCCGAGCGTTTTGACTTTGGCGACAAACGGCACAAAGTCCGCATCCCAGTCGCGGGTCCAGTAAGCGTAATAAATCCCAACTTTGTTCATTGCCTGTCCCCTGTGGCCGCAGCGTCGCCATCCGGCCGCTTGGCGTTTGGAATGTTGGAAGTGTCCAGCAAAGTCGTCTGGGCATTGCCCGCGCTCTGCGCCCGTATTCCCTCGGCATTGCAAGCCCGGACCAACGACGGAACAAAGGCGTCCGTCGCTAGTTCGCGCTGGAGACAGGCTGGGTCAGCCGAATCAAAGCAAGAGCGGCGCGGGATTACCCAGAAGCGAAAGCCGATCCATGCCGGACACTCCCGGAACATTCTCGGCCTTGATCCACCGCTGCGTATCAGGAAGCAGGCAGCGCAACTGTCCGCCGCACTCGCTCCTTTTACGCTCCAGTTCGGCGGGGTCTGCTGAATTAAACGCGAACATTCCAAAATGATGAGGGATAAGCCACGGAATCCGAGCGGCGCGGCAGAGCGCAGCGGCTTCGTCAAATGTGAAATTGCCGGGGATTCCGCGTGCCGTCAGCGAAGGATTGCGCCCGTTGACCGGCAGCAGCGCAATGTCAATCTCACGGCCTCGCAGCTGGTCGCTGAGACCAGGGTAGGGCACGCAGTCGCCCGAATGATAGATGCGTACGTCCGGCGTTTCAAAGACATAGCCCAGCGCGACATACTCCCCGGCGCTGTTGCGCGTCAGGTCTTCATGGGCGGCAGGGATGGCAGACAGACGCAAACCGTCCTCCAATGGGAAGCTCTCGCCGGCATTGATCCCGATAATCCGCTCCGCCGGAATACCCATGCTCAGGGCGGCCTGTATCTCGGCGCGGGGGACAAAAAAACGGCATTGGGGGTAGCGCGCGGCAATAACCGGCAACGTCCCCGGGTCCATATGATCCGAATGGCGGTGCGTACAGACAACAAACCCAATCTCCGGGACATCCTGCGGCTCAATCGGCGGGGGCATCAGGCGGACATGCGGGAACTCGCTGTTCTGGTATTTCATGGCAAGCGAGTTTGACAGATATGGGTCAATCAGCAGGCGCGTCGCACCGAACGCGAGAGCGAACCCCGCCTGTCCCAGCCAGCGCAGCATCACGGCAGACTTGTCGCCCGTCGTCGCAAAGAAATCCCCAAAGTCAGGTTCGCACTGCTGTGCATGTATCATAAGCCTTGCCCTGCACCTGGCCGGTTTTTGCTGCGCGCAAGCTCGTGGAGCAGGTTCTCAACAGCCACTCCGACAGCACGCGAGACGCTTTCCAATGTCAAGCCGCCCACATGCGGCGTCGCAATCACCCGGTCGTGGTCGGCGAGCCGGTAATCAAGCGGCGGCTCCTGAGCGAACACGTCCAGGGCGAGGCCCGCAACCTGCCCGCTTTCCAAGCCTTCCAGCACCGCTTCTGAATCCATCAGATCGGCCCGCGCCGTGTTAATCAAGAACACCCCGCGCTTCATCTGTGACACCGCCGAACGGTCTAGGAGCGGCAAGCCTCCCGGCGCAGGCGGACAATGCAGGGAAATGATGTCGGACTCGCGCATGAGAAAGTCAAGGTCGGCATGCTCAAAGGCCGCCGACGGCGTAAAATTGGCATCCGGGTACAGGTCGTAGGCCAGCACGCGCGCGCCGAGAGCGAGCGCCATCTGCGCCACCAGCCTGCCGATCTTGCCGCACCCAACCAAACCGAGCGTGCGCCCTTCCACCTCAAAACCCTGGCGTCGCTTCCACTCGTGGGATTTCAAGGATGCATCGGAAAAAGGAATGTCGCGCGCCAGGGCCAGGAGCAGGCCGAGCGTCAACTCGGCGACCCCGCGCGCGTTGGCGCCTTCCGCCCGGCAAACGGCGATGTCCAGCCGCTCACACGCCTGGAGGTCAATGTTGTCAACGCCTGTCCCATTGCGGCTGATGACCCTAAGATTGGGCGCGGCTTGGAGAACGCGGCTTGTCACCGGCTCGACCCCGGCAAGGTACCCGGCGCAGCTCGGCAGAAGCCGGCAAAGTTCCTCCTCGGCGGGCTGCTTGCCTGGCGTAGAGAAGACAATCTGGTAGCCGGCCTCTTCCAGCCGCGCCAGCGCAGGATGACCGCCGACAGTAACCGAGCGGGGGGTAACAAGGATATTCATGGGGCCACCCTAGATAAGAACCGGCTTGCCGCTGCGCTCAACAATTCGTTTGGGGAAACCTTCCGTCTCAATGTCGCCATAGTTATGACCTGCTTCGGCAGGATAGGAGCAGAAGGAGATAAGAGGTTCCGCACCAGTGTTCACCGACCGGTGTCCCCAGTAGGGCGGGACATAAACCATGCGGCCGCGATACATCGGCTCGGCAATGCACTCGCCTTCGGGTGTTTTTAGGAGCATGAAACCTTCCCCACGCAGAGCCAAATAGATTTCAGCCGTGTTGCGGACAGAATGATAATGACCTTTGGTCATAAAATATTCATCTCCCACGCGGCCTGGCTGCAATGTGCTGATGCAGTACATCAGGTGGCCCTGCTCCTCCGGGACGGGTGTCTCAAAGACCTGATAGTGGAGAGGATCACCCCCGTTCTCAATTAGGCGCTCTAGGGCCTTTGCGTCGGCGTACAGTCCCTTCATGCTGGAGGCTTTTCGGGTTAATGTATGCGCGGGGTTGATCATAAGGCCCTGTTCCAGGTCTAGGTCCACCCCAAACGGCTTTAACAGCTCACAAGTCTGCATATACGTGCTTTCCTAACGGGCTTTGGCAGCGATCCGGCTCAACTTATCGAACCGCTCGCCTTTGGTTGGAATGTCCAGGTGGAAAACTTCAGCGATGACGCGGGTCCAGCCATGAATAAAATAAATCCAGCCGTCCTCAATTTGCAGGCCGCGACTGGCCTGCTGCGCGCGCGCTTGATCCAAAAAGACCAGGTTACCGCGATAGTTGAAGTCCCAGGCGATGCCGTTTGCCGGAAAAACGACGGCATCTGTCAGGGGCGACCCCGGCGCATCTTTGCCCAGCCCCGTTGCATTCACCACGAGCGACTTTGCCCTCAGCGCGGCGACGACTGCATCGTTGTCTTCGGGCCGGGGGCAATGATGGTACTCGACCGGCACCGTGGAGGCGATCTGCTTGTGGACATGGCGCATCTCTTCCAGACGCATCATCGCGCGGTCCGAGACATGGATTTTAGACGGTTGATTGGGGGCGAATTGATTCTGCATCAAGTGCCAACTCAGCGCAACGGCCGCTCCTCCCGCACCGATGATGAACACTTCCGCGCCTGTGCGCCAATAATCTTCCGGCAAAAACGCTTCCAGCGCAAGACCGCTGGTGATTGGGTCTTTCGCGTGGCCCGCCAGCCGGTGTCCTTCCTTGGAGATGGAGCTAACCTCACCCAAGGCCAATGCCAGATCGTCAAGGTCATCAAAGAGGTCTCGGCACGCTTCCAGAAGATCAATCTTATGGGTGGTGACCAGCGCGCCCAGCGAAAGCGGGTCTGACTTGATAAACTGGACAGCGCTTCGGTAGGCTTGCGCCTCATCGTGGATTTTCAGATCAAGACCTTTGATGCGGCAGTCGCCGATGCCCAGGAACCTGGCCCATTCCGGGAACACCGACATGATTGATGAGCGGGTGGTGGTGACGCCGATAAAGTACATCGTTGGAATGTCCGCTGGCGCGAGTGGAAGACTACTCTGCATAGGTCAATCCCTCCGTGTCCTTCTCCAGAGCGGCGTTGAGCGCCTCCAGCATCGCCTCGTAGCGGCACAGGCGACGCTGGTAATAGGCAAAGAACTCAGGCCGAGGATGCGTTACAACACCAGGCGCGACCCAGCGCCCGGCGGCTTCGTAGCCCTCAAGAACGCCGGTCGCAACGCCTGCGACAATCGCTGCGCCCAAGGGGGCGCCCTCCGAGCGAGCTGCCTGAACCACAGGAACGCCCAGGACATCCGCCTTGATCTGGTTCCAAACCCGGCTGTATTCGCCGCCGCCCATCACTCGGACTTCCCGCATATCCAGGTGAGGATTGAGTTTATTGATGCTCTTCTGGTACAAGCCGTATTCCAGCGCGACCCCTTCCAGGACAGCGCGGTACATGTCCGCAGGCGAGTGATCCCACCCGACGCCAATCCAGCCGCCGCGTAAATCCGGCTGGCCCGGACACGCGCGGCCGCTCAAGTGAGGGATAAAAATCGGGGCGTCTTCATTGGGCGAGACTGCTTCCGCTGCGGCATTCAGCTCATCAAAGCTCACCCCGCGCTCGGCAGGCACGCCCGGCGCAATCTTGTCCCGGAACCACGCCACATTCATGCCGCCGCCGTTGATGTACCCATATGAATGCCAAAGCCCCTCGACCACAGAGCGGCTGCAGGCGAGCATTTGCTGCTTCAGATCAGGACGGAACGCGATTGTCGTAGCCGCGAAGACGGAGGCGGTTCCCGCAATGTCCACTGCGACGCCCTGCGCAAGCGGGCCACTTGCCAGAAAGCTTGCTGAGCTATCCCCACAGCCCGCCGCCACCGGTGTGCCGGGACGCAGGCCGCATGCCGCCGCGCCCGCATTGTCGACAGTGCCGACCAGTGTCGCGCTGTCAACGATCCGAGGCAGCTTCTCGCTGGAGATGTCAAAGAGCCTGCACAGCCCTTGATCCCACTGCGCCTTATCAATGTCGGCAAAACCACTGAAGTGCAAATAGGTCTTGTCAATGAAGGCACCTGCACCCGCCAGCCCACACAGCCGCATCGCGGCGTATCCGGCAGGCTGCACGAATGCGTGAACCTTATGATAGATTTCTGGATGCTCATGCCGCCACCAAAGAATCTTTGGGCCATGATTGAAACTTGGCGCGCATCCAGTCTTCGCCAGCACCTTATGGCCGGCGATCTCCTTCATCCGGGCGATAAAGGGCGTGCAGCGCGTGTCTAGCCATGAATCGTAAGGGGTGATGTGTCGGCCATCGGCGCCGACGCCGATGATGCCCGCCATTTGGCCTGCAATCGCCAGGCCGACAATGTCTGCGGGCGTGGTTCCCGACTTGCGAACACACTCACCGATTGTAGCGAGTACGGACTCGTATTGCTTTTCGGGGTCTTCTTCCACAAGGCCACCTGCTGCCATCCGCAGGTTTGAGGCGGCGAAAGCGACCGATAAACAGCGCCCGTCTTCCCCAAAGAGCGCTGCTTTGGTTCCTTGTGTCCCAATATCAATCCCGATGAGCTTTCGGTTCATTGAGTCGCCGTGTTCACGCGGTCGCTTGGACTACGACCTTCATCGCCCCGCCGCCGAGGGCGGTATCAAACGCTGTTTGCATCTCATCGGCACAGAAAACATGCGAGATGATCGGTTCTGTCGGCACTCGCCCCCCGGCGATGAGCTTCATTGCCGTCCGGTAGTCAAACGGCGAGCCGCCGGTCACGCCGGTGACAGTGAGATTTTTATAGTGGATGGCGTTTGTATCCAGCGGCACTTTCTGATTGGCCGGGAGGCCGCCGAAGAAGCAGACGCGGCCGAGCGGCGCCAGAAGCCCTATCGCCTCCTCCTGAAGGGAGGCAGCGGAGGCGGCGGTAATAACCACGTCTGCGCCCGCGTTGCCGGTCGCATGAAGAAGAATCTCGCGCGCATCTTCTTCCCGGTTGTTGATAATAATGTCCGCTCCTACTCTCTTTGCCTGCTCCAGGCGGTGCGGGTGGACATCGGCGGCGATGACCTTGCCTGCGCCGGAAAGGTTTGCGAGCATGATGTGCATCAGGCCGATTGGGCCTGCCCCGAACACCACCACTGTTTCTCCAAGCCCGATACGGCACGACCGGATGCCGTTGACCACGCAGCTGAGCGGCTCAATCAGCGAGGCGGCATTGAAGCTCAGTTCATCGGGCAGCAGGACAACATTGCCCTGCTGGATCGCGGCGGCGGGCACGCGCAGGTATTCGCAATGCGCGCCGTCCATCGTGATCCCGAACGCCTGGTATTCAGGACACATATTGGTCAGGCCCCGAATGCAGGCGTCGCAGTGGCCGCAGCCGATGTTCGGCGCCACGCCGACCCGTGCCCCCACCGCGAGATGCGTCACCCGGCTGCCGCGCGCGGCGACGACCCCGGAGAACTCGTGTCCCAGGGTGATGGTCTGCCCCTCCTGCAGCTTGCGATGCCCGTTCTTGATGATGCGTAGGTCCGTGCCGCAGATGGACGAGGCCATTACCCGCACCAGAATCTCGTCTTCCATAATGGCCGGTTTGTCGGTGTCCGTCACCTTGAACCCGCCACCCTGAGTATATTTTGCTGCGATCATAGGGATTCCTTTACCGGGACGCGGCGCCGTCAATGCTGACCGGCAAACCGGAGACGAGGGACTGGTTTGAGGCCACCACAGCCTGCACTGCCCTCAGCCCATCAATGCCGTTCACCCGAGGCACGGTGCCGTTGTTAATGCACTCAATAAAGTGTTCCATCTCGGACAAGTAAGCGTCTTTGAAGAGTGTTCGCCAGCTTTTCACTGCCGAAGAGACCACGCTGCCGTCTAGAGTGACCTGGCTGACGCCGCCATCATCCACACGCCCGACACGCAGCATGCCTTTCTCGCCCAATATTTCCACGCGCGCGTCATAGCCATAATGGGCGGGGCACGTGCCGTCCACCACGCCGAGCGTGCCGTCCTGGAAACGCATGTTCACGACCGCGTTGTCGTAAAACTGCGGCCATTCTTCCGTGGCATCGGCGCACTTGAAGTTTGCGGCTTCGGCGTACACGCGGGCGACATCGCTTCCCACCATCCAGCGGACAGTATCAAAGTCATGGCTGTTGACTTCCGCGAGGATGCCGTTGCTCTTGGCGATGTCGTAAATCCAGGGCGGCGGCAGGCCCGGCCCTCGTCCCGTTGACTTGATAATCATCACCCGCCCCAGCTCGCCCGCATCGATAATCTCTTTGGCGCGCAGGAAACCCTGGTCAAAGCGCCGCATAAACCCGATTTGCAGCGTCACGCCCTGCTTGGCAGCCGCGCTGTTGATGGCCTCACATTCAAGCGCCGTGATTGCCATCGGCTTTTCCAAAAAGATGTGCTTGCCGTTTTGGGCGGCGGCGCAGGCAATGGCGCAATGCAGGAACGTGGGCGTGACAATGACGACCGCATCGATGTCCTGCTGCGCGACCGCCTCGTTGTAGTCGGTGTGAACGCGGCTGACATCCAGCTCCTGCGCCGTTCGCACGGCGGCGTCTTTGTCGGCATCACAGACGGCGACAAGCTCCGCGCTTTTTATTCGCTTGGCAAGGTTGACCGCATGGATATAGCCGGCCCGGCCCGCACCGATGAGACAAAACCGAACGGCAGGTTGTGTGGCTGGCATAGTAGGTAATCCCGTGACACAAAAAAAGTTTGTATTACAAACATTATAGTATAAACATATTGATATGTCAATATGTTTGTGGTAATATGTCTCTACTTGCTTCCATTGTCAGGTACAGGCACAGGAGAAATGGGGAAGGGGACGCCGCCGGACGCCGAGAATGCCTGCTGCGGTTCTCGCAGCGGATTTACCGCTTCAGCCAGACCGCGTATTTGTAGCGGTCGGGACGGTAGACGCCCCGCACATACTCCAGCGGCACGGAGGCTGCCGTGAAAGTTTGACGCTCCATGATAAGCACCCCAGCGCCTTCGGTCAGCTCAAGCCTCTCCGCCTCATCGGAGGAGGCTTCCGCTGCGGAAATTGTTTCCACCGCGCTCACGATAGCCAGATGGTACTTTTCTTCCAGGAGCTTGTAGATGGAGCCGCTGAAATCATCATTGACATCAATCGCGAAGCGGAGGGGGATGTCGGTCTCCAGGAGGACAATGGGAAAAATCTCTGTCGTGCCCCGGAGCCGCCGGATATTCAAGGTCATCTCGTCCGGGCCAAGTCCAAGCTGTGACTGGACGAAGGAGCTGGGCGTGTGAATGCCAACAAAGAGCACCTGTGTTCGCGCTGTCGAGCCGCGCGCGGTCATAATCTCGGTGAACCCGGTCAATCGGCCGAGGTCTTCGGTGATCAGCGGGCGTGTCACGATTGTGCCAAACCCCTGACGCCGATCCAAATACCCTTTGGCGGAAAGGTTCTCCAGGGCTTTTTTGACGGTCATCCGGCTGACGCCGAAGATGTCAACCAAATCCGTTTCAGACGGCAGGCGTCTGCCGGCCATGCCCTCCAAAGTAATCCGCTCCTGCAAAATCTGCTCCATCTGGTGGTACAGCGGCAGGGGCGCGTCCGGGTTCAACGCAAAGCGTTCGGACTTGTCCAGAGCAAAGTTTGTTGAAAATAACCGAGACATAGGGCTTTGGCTGCGAGACTACGGTGTTTTGGCTGCGAGATTATGGTGTCATGGTTGATGCCGGGATAATTATAGCAGAGCGGGGCGTTAAACGCGGCATTCGCGGGCGGCGCCCAATTTCGCTCGGTTTGGAACTGCCTGTTTTCCCTGAACGGCTGTCGTTCCTGCGGCATCGTTCACGGACTGCCATGCCGTGCCCAGCGCGTACCAACGACGGAACGATTTGTTCCGTCGTTGGTTATGGCTTGCGATGCCGGGGCAAAGACCAGTCAATGCCGCTGCGACACGAAAGAAAGGCCAGGCCGGACAGTCTGCGTTTGTTTGGACATGAGCGCAGCAAGCGATGTTTCGCAATTTAACAGACAATTTAATCTACGACACTTGCCGAAATCTTCCAAGGAGACTGATTATGCCAACAACAACTGAGCAGCCGCCACTTTCTCTTGACGCCATAGACCGCGCTTCGTACAACCCCGGCCCTTCCCCGCTGGACTCGCCTGCCGAGGCGGTTTCGCTCGCCCAGGGACGCGCGCAGCATCCCGAAGGGGCCGCCGTCGTCTCGCTCGATGGAATGTGGCAGATGGCAATCGGCGGCACTCTGCAGAGCCGGGTCCACGAACCCTGGGCCGACGCCCTCCCCGCCGCCGTTCCCGGCAGCATTCACGCCGCCCTGGTCAAAGCCGGCATCATTCCTGACCCGTCGTTTGGGAAACTTGATGCCATTGCGCGCGAATACAGTTTCAAGACCTATTTCCTGAAGCGAACATTCTTGCGCGAGGAGGCTCAAACCGCGGCCCGGCTTGTCTTTGAGGGCATTGCGCTCTACGCCATGATCTACCTGAACGGCGTCTGGATCGGCCAGCATGAGGGGATGTTTGGCGGGCCGACGTTCCCCGACATCACTGCGCAGCTCCAGGACGAAAACACGCTTCTGGTTATGATCAATCCTGCGCCCATGAAGCCAGGCGCCTTGCCCGGCTTTAACGACGGCTGGAAGACAACCGTGACATTCAACAACGTCTACGGCTGGCACTACTCCAACATCCCCTCGCTCGGCATCTGGCGGCCTGTGCGTCTGGAAGCCGTCCCTACCGTAGAGATGCTGCACCCGTTTGTCGCCACGCGCGATGCCGCCGGGGGGCTTGTTGACCTCGTGACAACGCTGCGCGGCGCGGCGGCAGGCTGGAGCGGCACTCTGCGCGGGACTGTGGAACCGGATAACTTTGAAGGGGCGGCCCACCACTTTGAGAAAGAAGTCCGGTCGGGCGAGGCCGCGCAGGAAGTCCACCTCCAGCTGACTATACCCAACCCGCACCTCTGGTGGCCCGTTGACATGGGGGAGCATCCGCTGTACCGCCTGACGCTCTCATTCGTGCCGAGCGGCGAGGGCATAGCGGACACGCAGCAGGTCACGTTCGGCATCCGCACCATTGAGATGGCGCCGCTGCCCGGCGGCCCGTTCCCCGACAAGTTCAACTGGGCCTTTGTCATCAACGGCAAAAAGACCTTTGTCAAAGGCACCGGCTGGTGTACGATGGACCCGCTGATGGACTTCTCGCGCGGGCACTATGACTGGTTCCTGTCGCTGGCCGCCGCGCAGCACATCCAGATGCTCCGCGCCTGGGGCTGCGGCATGCCCGAAACCGACGAGTTTTACGACCTATGCGACCGCAAGGGCATCATGGTCTTTCAAGAGTGGCCTACCTCCTGGAACAGTCACCAGCAGCAGCCGTATGAGGTTCTTGAAGAGACCGTGCGCCTGAACACGCTGCGCCTGCGCAACCACCCGGCCCTCGCAATCCTGAGCGGCGGCAACGAGTCCAGCCTGCCCTTTGGCCCGGCCATTGATATGATGGGGCGGCTCGCCACCGAACTGGACGGCACCCGCGCCTTCCATCGCGGCGAGCCATACGGCGGCAGTGACCACAACTACGACGCCTACTGGGGCAATCAGCACCCCGACCGCAACCTGACCCTGACATCGCACTTCTGGGGCGAGTTCGGCGTCGCCTGCATGCCGGTGTATGAGTCCGTGCAGAAGTACCTGCCGGACACCGAAAAGCAGTTGTGGCCGCCGCTGGAAAACGGCGTATTCGCGCATCACACCCCTATCTTCAACACTGCCCAAGATATGGAGCGCCAGCGCAAGTACTCCGGCTACCTGACCGCAGGCGCGACAATGCAGCGGTTTATTGAAGGGTCGCAGATGTCCCAAGTGATTGGGCTGCGCCATACCCTGGAGCTGGCGCGGACGCGGTGGCCCGAATGCGCCGGTGCGCTCTACTACAAGATGAACGACAACTACCCTGCCGCCTCGTGGTCTACCGCCGATTGGTACGGCGCGCCGAAGATGGGCCACTACTTCTGCCAGGATGCCTTTGCGCCGCTGCATGCCTGCGTGCTGCTGACTCATCTGGATAACACAGGCGTTGATGTCTCCTGGCCGGTTGTGCTGCTGGATGACGCCGACGCGCTGCAAGGCCGTGACTGGCGAGTCAACGTGCGCGCCTTCGGCGGTGACTTGCTCTTAATCAAGACGCAGGACTACGCCGGCAGCGGCGGCATCGGGCAGGTCAGGCTGCTGGGCGACTTCGCGCTCACGGCTCAGCAGACGCAAACAAACCCGCTGCTTCTTGTTGTGGAGGTTTTGGGGGACGGCGTTCCGGCGGACCGCACATTCTACTGGCTCAACTATGAGCCGGTGCAGGACTGCCTGTTTGACCTGCCGCGCGCCGCGCTTACGCTTTCGACAGTTGGCGAGGAACTGACGGTGACAAATACCGGCGGCGTCCCTGCCGTGGGCGTTTATTTCGCCTCGCCTGAGCATTCGGAGTCGTTCGCGGCCGGCGACAACTATTTCTGGCTCCATCCCGCGGAAACAAAGACCGTGACGGCGACCCGCAGCGACGGCATCACGGTCTCGGCGTGGAATGCCGAAACTGTCGGCCCCGGCGCAGAGAACGAGGAGGACACTGCCCTTGACGACTGATGCCCATGATGTATTCGCGCAAATCCGCGCGCATCGCCTTGTCCCAGTGATTGCTATTGACGCGGTGGACGACGCGCTGCCGCTGGCGGACGCGCTGACCCAGGGCGGACTGCCGCTGGCCGAGATTACCTTTCGGACGGCGGCGGCTGCCGAAGTGATTGCGCTTCTCACCGCGCAGCGGCCTGAGCTGCTGGTAGGGGCGGGCACTGTCCTAAACAGCGCGTCTTTGGATCAGGCGGTCTCCGCCGGAGCCGCCTTTGGCGTGGCCCCCGGCACAAACCCCGATGTGGTGCGGGCGGCGCGGGAGCGCGGGCTGCCGTTTATCCCCGGCGTTGCGACGCCGAGCGACATTGAAGCGGCTCTGGCGCAAGGAGCATCCGTCCTGAAGTTCTTTCCCGCCGAAGCATCCGGCGGCGCAGCCATGCTGCGGGCCATGATTGGGCCTTACGCGCATACCGGAGTGAAGTTCATGCCGACCGGCGGCGTCACGCTTGACAACCTGGAAGCGTACCTCGCGCTGGACTGCGTGGCGGCCATTGGCGGGACATGGCTTGCCACCAAAGACGACATTGCCGAAAAGCGCTGGGGGCGCATCGCGGAGAAGTGCCGCGAGGCGAGGCAGCGCGCCGGGCTGTGACAGGTAAAGAACAGGGGGCAATGGCCGGGCTGATCGCGGGTGGCCCCGCCGACTTCCCTGCCCGCTGCCCCGGCGTTTTCCTCGCTTTGCTTCGGCTTTCCCACGGCACGCCAACGACGGAACAGTTTCTTCCGTCGTTGGAACACGCTTAACACGCAAAGGCTGCGCCGTAGAAACACAGGGGCGACACGCCATCCACGCCGGAAGCGCGGCACAAGGCGAGCGCGTCGCACGGGGCATATTGAATGCAGAAAGTTCCTTCCATGATGAATCTTCACAAAGGCATGTTCGCTGCGCTGTTTTCGCTGCTGATGCTGTGCCTGGCAGCAATGCCGACACCGGCCCTGGCCCAAAACGGCGCAGAGGCGAACATTCAAGGCATGACCTGTGTCGCCTCGGAAACGGCGGCGCAGCATGCCAAGTTGTCCTACTTTCAGGCGTATGACAACCACACGTTTGTTGACAGCGACATTCCCTACGCCCTGGTGCCCAAAGACGCGCCGGAGCGGACGTTTGTTTACGGCGCGACCGTCGGCATTGCATTTGCCCACCTGAACCCAAAGGCCAAATACGCCATAGAAATGACCTTTTTGTCGGGGGTAGCCGCGCCGAACTATTTTGTCAAAACCACGTACCGGCTTCTCCTGGTGCGGGCGAACAATGTTGTCCTTGGCCCGCCGCTCCCGCTGACCGCCAACCGCATCTTGACGCAGCGATGGGCCATCCCGTCGCGGGCCATTGAGGGCGGACGGCTGACCATTTCCCTGGACGGCCTGACGCCGCCCAATGCCGTCGTTTCCGGGTTCAAGCTCTACTCAACCGACCCGCGCACGCCGGTGGTTGGCGCGATGCCCGCTCCGGTCATGCCGACCTACACGCCCCGGCCTGCCGCGCTTGCAGGCGTCGCGCAACGGCAGGTCAGCCTGAACGGGACGTGGCGCTTCAACCCTGCCGCCCCCGACGGCTTTCTGAGCGATCCCGGCATGGCAGGCGGGGCATGGAAGCCGATCCAAGTGCCCGGCGAGTGGTATTTGCAGGGGTTCAATGTCGGGAAGTTTGCGACCGCTGCGTATACGCGCTCGTTCACCGTTCCGGCCTCCTGGCATGGGCAGCGGGTCAAGCTCAGATGCGACAACATCTACGGCCACGCCGAGGTGTGGATTAACGGCAAAAAGGCGGGCAGCCATGACGGTGTTTATACGCCGTTCCAGCTTGACGTCACCGATCTGGTCAGGCCCGGCAGCGCCAACAAAATCTCGGTTGCCGCCCGGAGCTACTCTATCGCCGACGCTGTTGACAGCGGCATGGATTACGGGCAGCGCGATCTGGGAGGCATCACGCGCAAGATTTATTTGTTTGCTGTCCCTGCGGAGAATGTCGCCGACCTGTACATCACCACGCAGTTTGATCCCCAGTATCAGAATGCGACGCTGCGGGTTGCGGCGCAGGTGACGAACGACGGTCGCGCCTTGTCTGCCCCCGCGCGGCTCCGCTTCCAATTAAAGGATGGGGCCGGTCGCGCGGTCGCTCTTGCGCCGTCCTCCGTCCCAATCCCGCCCCTGAAGCCGGGGCAGGCGGCGACGGTGAACTGGAACGCTCCAGTCACTCGGCCCCGGCAGTGGGATGTTGAGCATCCCAATCTGTACACGCTGACCTGCGCCCCGATGGCAGCAAACGGCCAGGCCGGGGAAGTCGTTTCTAAGGAGTTCGGCTTTCGGCAGGTAGACATTCGCGGCAACCAGGTCTTCCTCAACAATCACCCCCTCAAGCTGCGCGGCATCTGCCGCCATGAAGAAGACCCTCGGCGCGGGCGCTCGCTCGCGCCGGGCGAGTGGGAGCAGGACATCCGGCTGCTGCGGGATGCCAACGTCAATGTCATCCGCACGACCCACTACCCGCCCGCCGAGGAAATGATTGATGCGTGCGACCGGCTGGGCATGTTTGTTGAGGACGAAGCGCCCGACTGCTGGGTCAACTTCTACGCCGACCCGCTCACAGTCGCCGAGATGAAGCAGTCCGAGGCCGAGATGGTCATGCGCGACCGCAGCCACCCCAGCGTGCTGATCTGGGACTTGGGCAATGAAAACGGGTGGAACATCGGCTTTCCGCAGAATATGGCACTGACGCGCGCCCTGGACCCAACGCGCCCGATTGACTTTGAAGGCGGAGGCGTGCCGCCAAACACTGTAGACATCGCGACCTTGCACTACCCGCCGTTCCCGCTCCCAGCATCGTTTGACACGTCGCCCATTCCAATGGATGTGGGCGAGTTTGTGCATATGACCAACTACAACCGCCGCGAGCTGTACACCGACCCCGGCCTGCGCGACGTGTGGGGCGAGGCTTTTTCTCAGCAGTGGGAAAGCATCATGCAGAGCCGGGGCACAGTCGGCGGCAACATCTTCGCGGCAGGGGACGAGATTGTGTTTTCGCCGGACGGCAAAACCTACGGCTGGGGGCCATGGGGCATCATTGACGGGTGGCGACGGCCCAAGCCCGAATACTTCTACGTCAAGAAAGTCTACTCGCCCGTGCGCGTCGTGCCGGAAGCCACGCCCCTCAGCGCGCAGAACGGCGCTTTCCGGTTCCATGTGGAAAACCGGCAGGACTTCAGCAATCTAAACGAACTGCGCTTCCGCTGGAAACTCGGCGCGGCTTCCGGCACGGCGAAAGCCTCCGCGCCGCCGCACAGCAATGGAACCCTGACTATTCCTGTTCCCACCGGAGCGGGAAACGGGCAGACACTGACGCTCCGTGTCGTCAGCCCGCGCGGTTTTGATGTGGATGACTACGAGTTCCCGCTAGGCCCGCCTCAGACGGTGAAAGCCGTACAGACGCGCTCCCCATCGGCCCTCACGCTGACCCAAACGCCCGACACGATTACCGTTGGGGGGCGCGACTATTCGTGGCGCATTGATGCGCGCACAGGCGCCATCCAGTCCGGTATGGCGGGGGGCCGCCTCCTTGTGACAAGCGGGCCGCACCTGATGCTGATGCCCTGGCACGATGATGGCCTCGCTCTGTGGTCGGGAGACATCCCGAACTACCAGCCGGTCAACGACGCCTGCACCGGCTGGAAGGCGACAAGCGTGACGGCCACCCAGTCTGCGAATGCCGTTGTCGTCACGGTGGCAGGCGCTTATGATCAGGCAAAGGGCGTTTACACTATGACCTTTGATCAGACCGGCCGCCTGACAGCTTCCTACACGTTCGCGCCCACTGCGCCCATTAATGTTTGGGAGATGGGCCTTGCGTTTGACGTGCCGCGTTCGCTGGATACGCTGTCCTGGACGCGGCAGACGGCCTGGTCAGGTTACCCTGCCGACCATATCGGGCGGCCTTCGGGAACAGCCCGCGCGTTCAGCGGCACGCCCAATGTCGGTGCCCCCGGCCCCCGGACTCGCCCCGCGTGGGCGTGGTCTCAGGATGACTCGTCGATGGGTTCCAATGACTTCCGGTCAGAGAAATGGCACGTGCAAACGGCGTCGCTCACGGATGGCGGCGGGGCGGGCCTGCGGCTGCTGTCGGACGGGCGGCAGAACGTGCGCTGCTGGATTGAGGGCGGCCACATCCGCTTGTTCGTAATGGACTTCGCCAACCAGGGTTCGGCAGGGTTCGTCAACGAGCGCATTTATCCGAACCGAGCTCTGGTGCCGGGAACAAGCTTCACCGGCGCGGCTGCCCTAGACCTTGCCGCCCCGCAGCGCTGAACCATTGCCAAAGGAGTGCAGCAGTGCCCAAGTCAGCCAAGTTCCCAGCAGCGGTATCAATCCGACTGCCTCAGCCAATTCTAGCCGTCAATCTTCAGGGAGATACTATGAACTCCAAAGCCAAGTCTGTGAGAATGGCAGCCCTGTTGCTGCTCCTTTTCTCGCTGGCGACGTCATGGTCGTGCGCGCAGCAGGCGAGCAGTGTTGCGCCCGCCGCAACATCAGTTGTTGCCGCCGAGATGATCTCGCAGCATCTTTCCCCTAGTTATTTTACGCCAGGCCCTACCTACACCTATCCGAATGGGGAAGTGCCGTTTACCAAAGTGCCCGAAGGCACGCCGGAGCGCACGTTCACGTTTGGCGATCCAGTGGACATCAACTTCCAGGGCCTGAACCCGAAGGCGACTTATGCCATAGAACTGGTGTTTCTTTCCAATACAGAGGATCGTGCGTTCTCGGTATTCGCCGGTACGGACGTGCTTGAGCAGAAAATCCTGACGCCCTTCGGCAAAACTGTCTACCCGCGCTACCTCATACCGCCGCGCGATTATGCCAATGGCAGGCTCGCCATCCATATCAACAAGGTCACGGGCCTGGCTGTCGTCATCTCCGGGTTTACGCTGTACTCCACAGACCCCAAGCTGGTTCGCGCTGTGCCCGCCCCGCCCCTGCCGCCGCCGACCGTGCCCCGGTACACGCCTCGCCCGTCGTCGGTGACCGGGGCGGGTACGCTCAGGGTTGACTTAAACGGAACCTGGCAATTCAATCCGACCCCTCCCAACTCCTTTTGGCTTCACGCCCAGGATGCCGCCGCCTGGAAGACCGTCCAGGTGCCGGGCGAATGGACGATGCAGGGGTTTGCTGTGGATGCCCAAACTCCTGCCGCCTACGTCCGCTCTTTCGCTGTGCCGCCAGCCTGGCGCGGACTGAATGTGAAGCTGAAGTGCGATGCAGCGTTCAGCGATGCGACTGTCTGGGTCAACGGACAGCAAACCGGGCGGCACATCGGAGCCTTTACGCCGTTTGAGTTTGACGTAACCAAGTTTGTGCGTCCTGGCCGCGCCAACACCATCGCCCTCGCCGTGAAAGCCGACTCGGTCGCCAATACCATTGACAGCGCCATGTCATACGCCGGGCGCAATCTCGGCGGCATCACCCGCAAAATCTACCTGTTCGCCGTTCCCAAAACCAACCTGTCCGATGTGTACCTGACGACAAAGTTTGACGCTCAGTTCAGGAACGCGACCCTTCATGCAGCAGTCCAGGTTGCCAATGACACAGGTTCCAAGAGCGCCGGACGGCGGCTGTCGTTTGCCCTGCGCGATGCTTCCGGCCAGCAGGTTCCGCTGACTCCGTCTTCCGTGGCTGTGCCCGCCATCGCTGCCAATGGCACGACAACCATTGTCCGCAGCTTCGCCGTCGCCGCACCCAAGCAGTGGGACCCGGATCATCCCAACCTGTACTCCTTCATTTGTACGCTGTCGGCGGGCAGCCGCATTGAAGAAACAGTCCCCTGCCGACTTGGCTTCCGCCAGGTTGAGGTGCGCGGCAATCAGCTGTTTGTCAACGGCCACTCGGTCAAGCTGCGCGGGACGGCCCGCCACGAGATTGACCCCGTGCGGGGCCGCACGCTGCTGCCGGGCGCATGGCGACGCGACGTCCAAATCCTGCGCGACGCCAACATTAACAATGTCCGCACGACGCACTACCCACCGGCGGAGGAGTTCGTGCAGGCGAGCAGCGAAGTGGGCATGTTCGTTGAGGAGGAAGCGCCTATCTGCTGGGCCAGCCCGACAGACCCGCATCAGGCCGGGCCTATTACCGAAGCCCAGGCCGAGACAGTGATGCGCGACCGCAGCGAGCCGAGCGTCATCATCTGGTCTCTGGGCAATGAAATGAATTGGGGGCCGAACTTTGACAAAGACCTGGCCTTTAACAAACTCCTGGACAGCTCGCGCGTGTATGACTTTGAAGGCGGCACCAGCGAGCCGATTGGGATGCAGGTTCCGGCAAACATCGCGCCTCGGCTTGGGCCGCTGACTGTACGAGCAGGCTCCGATCCGCTGGTGCTGCCGATGCCGACACCGCATTATCCCGCGATGGACGCCCCCGCCCTTTTTGCTGCCAGCCCGTTTCCAATCCACATCGGCGAGTATGGACACCTGACCGACTACGACCGCACCGAGCTGTACACCGACCCCGGCCTGCGCGATGTCTGGGCCGAAGGCTTTTCTAAGATGTGGGAAAGCATGGAACAAAGCCGTGGCACAGTGGGCGGCAATGTCTGGGCCGCCATTGATGAAGTCGTCTTTGAGCCGAACGGCAGCGCCGACGGCTGCGGGCCGTGGGGCCTGATTGACGGCTGGCGTCGGCCCAAGCCGGAATACTTCTATGTCAAGAAGATTTACTCTCCCCTGCGCGTGACGGCGGATACGCTCCCGCTTTCCAATGGGAGCGATTACCGGTTCCATGTGGAAAACCGCTTGGACTTCAGCAACCTGAGTGAGCTGCGCTTCCATTGGAGCGTCGGTTCCCGGTCGGGCTGGGCCAAGTCCAGCGCGGCTCCCCACCATGTCGGGACTTTGAACATCCCGCATGGAACTGGGAACGGCCAGGCCGCCGCGCTGCACCTGGACATTTTCAGCCCGCGCGGCTTTGTTGTGGACAGCTACGACTTCCCTCTCGGCACGCCCGCGACGGCTGGGCCGGCGCGAGCATCAGGGCCGATGACGCTTGTCAAAGGCGCGGACACAATCACCATTCGCGGGGCGGGCTTCGGCTGGGACGTTGATGCCCGCAACGGGCAAATCCTGTCGGGCAAGGACGGAACAGCGACCGTCCTGACGGGAGGGCCTCACTTGATGCTGATCCCCAGGCAGCCCGGTGGAGGCTTCACCATCCTGTCGGGGCCGGAGCCTGTCTACACGCCCGCCAACCCGCAATGCACAGGCTGGAAAGCCGCAAGCGTGACGGCGGAGCAAACAGGCGGCAGTGTCACAGTCACCGTTGCGGGCAGCTACGATCAGGCGAAAGGGTCATACACCATGCTTTTTGATGGGGCGGGCGGGATGAAAGCCTCTTACAGCTTCAACCCCACTGCGCCCATCAATGTTTGGGAGATGGGCCTTGCGTTTGACGTTCCGCGCTCGCTGGACACGCTGTCCTGGACGCGACAGACGGCCTGGTCGGGCTACCCTGCCGACCATATCGGACGCCCGGTGGGAACAGCCAGAGCGTCAAGCGCCTACCCGATTGTCGGCCCGTTCGGGCCGCACGTCAATCCCGGCTGGGCATGGTCTCAGGACAATTCGCCGATGGGTTCCAATGACTTCCGGTCGTCCAAGTGGCATGTCCTGAACGCCTCCCTGACGGATGCTTCGGGGGTGGGGGTTCAGATGGTTTCCGACGGCAGCCAAAACGCGAGAGCCTGGCTTGAGGGAGATCAAATCAAGCTGTTCGCGATTGACTTTGCCAATCAAGGGTCGGCAGGGTTTGTCGTGGAACGGATTTATCCCGACCGCATGCTGACGCCGGGAACAAACGTGGTAGGGCATGCCGCGCTCCAGTTAAGAGAGGATGCTTCCAGCCGGCATGCACAGAGGTAAAGCCAGCCCGTCTTGACTGCCAGCGCGCATCCCCCCTGTTTCTGCGGCTTGCCATAGGCGTACCAACGACGGAACAAATCGTTCCGTCGTCGGTACAGGCTTGATATGTCGTTGAAAAGCCAGGGCACAGACTTTGCTGCGCCCAACCAAAGCCAAACCAAAGCAAACAACGCCCGCATATTGATATGTTGACTTATTAAAGAAACTGTGATACAATGTGACCACTATTGCTATGGCACCACAAATAATCGCTGAAAGCCAATGCTTGCATTGCTCGTGTTCATCCGGTGGTATTAACGCACTTCCTGTTGTCAAAGATTGCCGCACATGAAAAAGTACACGCATAGACTGGGCTTTACGCTGATTGAATTGCTCGTGGTTATCGCCATTATCACCATCCTCGCGGCTATTTTGTTCCCTGTGTTCGCCAAAGCGCGCGAAAAGGCGCGGCAGACAACATGCGCTTCCAACGAAAAGCAGCTTGGCTTGGGCTTTATCCAGTACCTTCAGGATTACGACGAGAAGCTGCCGACCCAGGGCGATGCCATCCGAAACCTGGGCAACGGGTGGGCGGGCTGCGTGTATCCCTATGTCAAAAGTGTGGGCGTGTATGCCTGCCCCGACGATACCGCTGCCGCAGCCGCGCCTGCCAATGTCATTTCCTATGCGGTCAACATGGATTTGGTGCGCAGCGACACGTTCGCCATCGGCAACTACACAACCTTTAATGCGCCCGCAAGCACCGTTTTGCTGATGGAAATCGCCGGCATGACCGACAACTTCGTGCCCACGGCGACTAATCCGCTCGACTACAATGCGCCGTCCTGCGATGGGTTTGACATTTATGTCACGTCAAACCCGACCTACACCCGAACCGGCGGGTTTGCCACCGGCCTGATGAGCGACCGCAATGTCCAAATCGCCGCGCGGCTTGCCTCTCCCGGCACCGGCAATACGGGGCGTCACTCGGACGGCTCCAACTTCATCATGTCGGCTGGGCATGTCAAATGGCTGCGCGGCGCGGCTGTCTCCAACGGATACCCCGCCGCCGCCGCGACAAGCGCAGAAACCGGCAACTATGCGGCGGGCACGGCGGGGACTTTGGCGAACGGCACGACGCCTGCCGTCACGTTCAGCCACCTTTGATTTGGTTTCTGAGGCATTGAGGAGAGTGGAATAAAAGTCTGACACAACAACGCGCGGCAGCAGTGAAACGCTGATCATCTGCGCCAGTTCCCGATCTGCATGGACTTATGTAAAGGAGAATAATGATGAAGAAGTACACACGTCAACCGGGCTTTACGCTGATCGAGTTGCTCGTCGTCATCGCCATTATCGCGATACTCGCCGCCATTCTGTTCCCTGTCTTCGCTAAGGCCCGCGAGAAGGCCCGCCAGACCACCTGTTTGTCCAACGAAAAGCAGCTTGGCCTGGGCTTCCTACAGTACATTCAGGACAATGAGGAAAAGCTGCCAACCGGCATCATCGGTGGCGCAGACCGTTTCGGAACAAGCTGGGACGGCCAGATTTATCCGTATGTCAAATCCGCGGCTGTTTACCGCTGTCCCGATGATCCCAATTCAGGCACCAGCCCCAACTATCCCCTTTCTTATGCCGCCAATGCCGACGCACTGCGAAATGATGCTCCCGGCTGGTCACACGGTAGCATCTCGGCGTTCACCGCGCCGACTAAAACCGTCATGCTGATGGAGATACAGGACTGGGTGGACGACTTCACGACGCCGCGCACCACCGTGGCCTACTGGAACGCTCCTGTTTCGGAGGGACTTGATCTTTTCGCCTCCACTCCTTCCGCCACCCCCGTAGGCGCCAAGCGCATTGAAACAGGCCCGATGGGTTCCACCGGCTACAATGATCCCGGCACGACACCGGACAAGGGACGCCATTCCGACGGATCAAACTTCCTATTCTTTGATGGGCACGCGAAGTGGCTTCGGGGCAGCGCCGTTTCCAACGGCTACGAGCCGGCTACGGAAAACGCCGCCGAGGACACGACCACGCACTACGCAGCCGGCACGTCAGGTTTGTTTGCGAACGGCGCCACCCCGGCGGCAACCTTCAGCGCGAAATAAAGCGGTGTTCGGGTGATTTCCTGCCGTGGCGTATTGTAGAGACGAAGGTGAGCATCCTCGTGGATGCTCACCTTCAGCACTCATGCAAACCCTCTCCCCTCAAACCTGTGAAAAGCAGATCAACGATGCAGAGCCACTCAACATCCCTCACGCGCGGTGCAGGCAGCATCTTCGCCGTTCTTCTTTGCTTGGCAGCGCTGTCTGCGGCAAAGGGAGACGAGCCGCGTCTTTCCATCACAGCGTCCACGGCCTCGGCAAAGGCGCAGGTGGGACAAACGATCCTGCTGAATGCGGCCGCCACGCGCGCCGCCCAACCCGTCGCAGGACAGGAACTATGGGCTTATCTGAACGGGAAAAGATGGGGCGCATCTGCGGTGACCGACGCGCGCGGCCAGGCGAAGTTCATGCTTGCGTTCCCCCAGGCGGGCATGGCGCGCATTGAGGTAATCCCCGGCCAAGACACGCAGGGGCCGCTCCGTGCCGCGTGGATTTGGGCAGGCAAGGTCCGCGACGCTCAGGCCGTCTACTTCACCAAGACGTTCTCCGTGCCCGGCAGCGTCCGTAATGCAACGCTCTCCATGACCTGTGATGACAGGTATGAAGCCTTTCTCAATGGGCACCCAATTGCCCAGGGCACCACCTTCAAGGAAGTGCAGCAAGTCCGGGGGCTGGAGCGCTGGCTGAAGGCGGGGACAAACCTGCTGGCTGTGCGGGGGTACAACGGCGGCGGCCCCGCCGGACTGCTTGCCGCGCTTAGGATTGACACGGCGGCTGGCGCCATGACCATCCCTTCAGACGCAACCTGGCGCGCTTCCGAAGACGCGCCGGTCGGCTGGCCCGCGCCGACTGCGCCGACTGCGCCGACTGCGCCGACTGCGCCGACTGCGCCGACTGCGCCGACTGCGCCGACTGCGCCGACTGCGCCTGCTGGGGCTGTGGCAAGCGTGCAGGCCCAAGTCGGCGGCGGCGCCTGGGGGACGGCCATTGAGGGTTGGCCCGGCATGCTTGGCGCCTATCCGGTCGGCAGGCCGATGCCCACTAACGCGCCGCGCTCCAGCCCGCTGACGCTGCGCGTTGCCCCCCGGCCCATTCCTGTGGCCCGCGATCCCAATCACCTGATTGGCATGGACTGGCAGCCGTGGTTTACGCGCGATGGGGGAGCCAACTGGGATACGGCGGAGGCTATTCCCGTGCTGGGCAAGTACGCCTCCGCCGACCCGGATGTGGCCCGCCAGCACGTCCTGTGGATGGACGACATGGGGATTGACTTCCTCATCTCCGATTGGAGCAACAACATCAGCGGCGGCCAGTCTTGGAACACGTACCCGATTGCCGCCAACGGTATGATCCAGAACACGACAAATCTGCTGGACGTGCTGGCACAGATGCGCTCGGAGGGCCTGCCCACCCCGCAGGTCACGCTGCTGCTGGGCATCGGCGCTCCTGCCGCTCTCAAGGGCGAACTCCAGTACGTGGAGGACACGTACATCAAAAACCCGCGCTACCAGGGACTTTGGGTGCAGCTGGGCGGCAAGCCGCTCATTGAGATACTTTCCGGCCAGACCCAGACGGTTGTTGACACATGGCCGCCTGTTGATCCCAACGGCAACTTCGCAATCCGCTGGGAGTGGATTGACCTGGCGCGTCATCCGCAAAACCGGGCCGGATGGTGGTCTTGGATGGAGGCGGTGATTGATCCTGCCGTCACGTACCATAACGGCCTGCCTGAAGCGATGACTATCACGCCCGCGTTCTTCACTGAAAATGGCTGGCTTGGCTCGGATGCCGTCACGCGACGTGGCGGCGCGACCTACCTGCATGAGTTCCAAAACGCCTTGAATACAAAGCCGCAGTTCCTCCAAATTAACCAATGGAACGAGTACCTCGCGTCCGCTAAGGGACAGGGCGGCGGCCCCAAGCATGACATCTACTACGATATCTACGATGCGCCCCGCAGCGATGACATTGAGCCGACGACGCCGTTCGTGACCGGGTATCGGGGCGACCGGGGCTGGGGCTTCCGCTACCTGAACCTGACACGGGCGATGGTTCGTCTTTACCGCGCCAAAACCCCGGACAGCACGCTGCTCGCTGTCGCAAGCCCGGAGGCGGGGCAGTCGGTGTCCGGCAAAAGCCTGCATGTGGAATGGAGCGCTGCCGGCAAGCCTGTGGAAAGCTACACGCTCCTTTTGGACGGCAGGGTGGCTGCGCGCGCTCTTCATGCCGAGGCATTTGATCTTCCTCTTGGCAATGTTCTCCCCGGACGGCATATGCTTACATTGAAAGCCAACGGCGCCGTGACCCGGTTTCCGATCTCCGACACGGACGTAGACCGGGACTTGACTGTCCCGCGCCCTGTTGTCGCAACCGTGGAGTTCCTCAAGGCGGCTTCTTCATAACAACACCGTCCGCTCCATAACAATGCCGCCCGCGTTGTGCCGCATCCGGGCAGCCGCAAGAATCTCTTGCAGAAGGTCAATAACCCCATGTCAAAGCCCATTCTACAATCCCCGAAGGCCCCCGCCGCCGCTTTGCAAGGAAGTGTCGCCTTTCTCACGTTTATCTCCCTCGTTTCTGCGCTGGGCGGACTGCTGTTCGGCTTTGACACTGTCGTCATTTCAGGCACACTAACACCCTTGCGGGCACAGTTCGCGCTTGGTCCGGTCATGGAAGGATGGCTGGTCAGCTCCGCGCTGCTGGCCTGCGCGGTGGGGGCGGCTGCCGCAGGCTGGCTCAGTGACCGCTTTGGGCGTAAAGTCGTGCTGCTGTGTTCCGGGATTTTGTTTATCATCTGCAGCGTCGGCTGCGCCCTGGCCGGGAGCATTGCTGTGCTGATCTGGGCGCGGTTTATCGGCGGCGTGGGCGTCGGATTGGCTTCTATGGTTTCGCCGCTTTACATCTCCGAGGTTTCCTCCCCACGCCTGCGCGGGCGCATGGTGACCTTGTTTCAGTTCGCGATTACCATCGGCATCTGCCTGGCGCTGTTTTCCAATGCCTGGCTGCAGCACCTGGCGACAGCGGGCGCAGGCAGGCCGGGCACAGGCTTGTTCCACTGGCTCGTGGTGGAACAGGTCTGGCGCGGGATGTTTGGGATGGAGTTGATTCCGTCTGTGCTGTTTACGGTTCTTTGCTTTGTGATCCCGGAAACGCCGCGCTGGCTATCCAAAGTGGGCCGCAATGACGAGGCGATGCAGGTTCTAACCAAAGTCAGTGGCCCGGCGACGGCAGCCGCTGAACTGGGAGAGATTCAGGAGGCGCTTCGGGAAGAAAGCGGCTCACTCCGCACGCTCTTTGAGCCGGGTCTGCGCAGGGCCTTGTTTGTGGCCTTGTTTCTGGCGATTGTTTCCGAACTCAGCGGCATCACGGTTGTGTTCTACTATGGCCCCGGCATTTTGGAGAAAGCGGGCTTTTCGTTTGGGCAGTCGCTTGGCGGCTTTGTCTCCATCGGGCTGGTCAACGTCTTGTTCACCGTTATCGCCCTCTGGCTCATGGACAGCGTTGGGCGTCGCCCCCTGCTGTTTGTCGGCAACTTGGGCGCCTTTATTTCCCTCGTGCTGGTCGGCGTCTTATTCTGGACCGGCCATACCAACAGTCTGCTGCTGGTTGCCGCGCTGTGTTTGTTCGTGGCGTGCTTCGCGTTTTCTATGGGGCCGATTAAATGGGTGGTGATGTCGGAGATATTCCCGACCCGCATTCGTGGCCGCGCGATGGCGATTGCCACTCTTGCCGTCTGGGTGACGGACGGCATTTACAATCAGTTGTTTCCAATGGTGCGCGAGAGCCTGGGAATTGCGGGCAGCTTCTTCATTTTCGCCGTCGTGTTAATTCCGCAGTTCTTCTTTGTCTGGAAGGTGATGCCGGAAACCAAGGGGCGGACGCTGGAAGAGATTGAGCGATCCTGGCAGAAATAGCCTGCCGGGAGACTGTTCCTGAGGGGGCTGCTTGGGAAATGCAAGCCGCCATAGATGATGAATAGAGGATGGTCGGAACGACGGCGCTCAATCCGTGAGAACCGGCGGGCGTGAGCCTGTTGGTCCGGCAAAGATTCTCAGCATCGAGCAATTGCCGTATCTCTCCCCGGACATGTGCTTCATCGCGTCCGGCCTGGTGGAAGCGTCCACTTTTACCTGGCTTTTCCTTTGGGGTACCCCCTTTTCTCCGCTGTCGCTTTCTGGTTTCTCCGGCTGAGTCTGCGTGTGCCGACGACGGAACAAACCGTTCCGTCGTTGCTCATGGCTTGAAACAGGCGGGCAAGGCGGTAGAAACGCTAGGACGACACGGCAGCAAACCTCGCGGCACGCCGTTTCCCTGCCCTATACAAGCGACCCCGCCCCTGCCAAACATTAGAATTCTTGGGCGTTGTTGCATAAATCAAACAGCATAGCTATCGGGCATTCCAAGCGCGGTCATTTTGTTGAGTGTCTCTAAACGCAACATGTAATACCCATTATTAGGAGTGCATCAAAGCCTTAAAGAAGCATTCGGAGGGTTGTCCAGCTCGCCGCATTAATGCCGGGTTACTCTTTTGGGGTTTAATGCCCCGAAGTTTGCTTCGCCGGGAGCTTCCATGCTATCGCCTTGCGTTTTGTGCTATCGTAAAGCATGAGCACCTTCATTCGCAACAGCCATAACGTCTCCGCCCTGCTGTATCACGCCGTGTGCCCGTCCAAGTACCGGCGGGCGGTCTTCAGCCCCGAAGTGGACGAAGTCCTGCGGGAAACCTGCTTGGAGATCGCGGCCCGCTACGAGATCGTGTTCCTTGAGATCGGCACAGACCGCGATCATGTCCACTTCCTGCCGCGACCATGTCCACTTCCTGGTGCAGTCGGTTCCGACGCTCAGCCCATCGCGGATCGTGCAGACCGTCGAGAGCATTACGGCTCGCGAGGTTTTCCGCCGCGTGCCGTCGGTCAAGAAGCAGCTTTGGGGCGGGGCGTTCTGGTCGAGCGGCTTTTTTGTGGACACGGTAGGCCGCCACGGCAGCGAGGAGACTATTGGCCGCTATGTGCGGGAGCAGGGCACGGAGAAGGAGTACATGCGCCTCCACTTGCAGCAGATGGAGCTGTTCTGACCTCAACTGCCGCAGGAGGCGCCTGCGGGGGACGCGCGATACCTCGCAGCTTGCTGCGACGTAGTTCATTCTTGCCAACACCGGTGATGCCGACCTGACTCTCACCAGTCTGAACCTGTCTACCAGCTTCACCACCGACCTGTCTCTGCCCGCTACTGTGCCACCAAGCGGCTCCCGCGCCTTTACCCTGAGCGCGGCGTGACCAACTACTCAGTCCCTGACAGGCAGCCGCAGGTTCAGGAAATGCAGTCCCTTCTTCGAGTTTGATCCCAGGATGGAATCTGAGTTATTTCCGTTTGGCCTTCAGTTCATCTTGACAACACAAGAAGCAGGACTGTATAATAAACGTTGTGAAAAAGGCCACAAAGTCGGGTTTAATTATTCGGCACGTGTGGGAAGAGGCCGAGGGCCGAACATGGAAAGCATTTGGTATCTGCTGGTAGCGGGGGCGACGATGGGGACAATCGCCCTGGTCGCGTTTTTGTGGGGCGTCCGCAGCGGGGCGTTTGAGAATGCCGAGGACGCGAAATATATCGTCTTTCGGGATGAAGACGACGATTGAAGAATTGGGCAGTGGCTGAGGGGCAAGACAATGGCAGTCAATTACGACCGCGAAAAGCAGGAACTGACGCGGCGCAACTTTCTTTCGCTGGGCGGGTATATGCTCGGCGGCGCGGCATCGCTGGGGGCATTGGGGCTGATCGGCAAGTTTTTCTGGCCCAATGTCGCTTACGGCCCGCCGTCCAAGTTTAACATCGGCAAGGCGACTAACTACCCCGACGGCGCAAACCAGAATATCGCCGACCAAAAAGTGTCTATTATCCGGCACGGCAGCAAGATCGGGGCGATTTCTATGGTCTGCCAGCATCTGGGCTGCACAGTCGCGGCCTCCACGACCGGCTATGACTGCCCGTGTCACGGGTCAAAGTACGACAGCATAGGCAATGTGACGCATGGCCCGGCCCAAATCGCCCTCAACTGGTTCGGCATCAGCCTGACCCCAAGCGGCGACCTGGAAGTGGACAAAAGCAAAAAGCTCCCGCCGGAAGGCTACTATACAGTCGCTTAACACTGTCCCTTAAGAGATTGTTGGGGGGAAACAGTGCAGGGAAAACACGCATGGCAGACCAGCAGCGCTACACGATGGAACAGGCCGCCGCCCAAATCGGCTTCCGCGCGGACGATCTTGTCGCCACGCTGCCGGACGCGGGCATAGACCTTGCCGCTCCAGGCCATGAGGGCAGCACGTTGAGCGAAGCCGAAGTCGCGCGCTTGACCCGGCTGGTGGCGCGCATCAAGCAGTTCCACAACGGTCTTTCCGACACAGACAACTAAGAGAAAGTTTTACCAAGATGAGCGTCAAAGAAAGAGAACCCGCCATTCCGCTGCCATCGTCCGGGGGACGCAAGGCTCCCAAAGGCGGGCCATTGGCCCGGCTGAACCAGGCGATTTACCGCCAGGCCCCCGAAGTGTGGGACAACCTGCGCCCCGCTGTCTTGGGCCACAATATTTACAAGTCGGTGTATCGCACGACAGCGTTTCCCAAGACCGAGCGGGAGCGTTCCGAGGCGTTCTTTAATTCGTTCCTGCTGCACATCCAGCCGGCCAAGATTGAAAAGCACGCCCTGCGCTTCACCTATACGTTTGGGCTGGGCCTGCTGTCCATGTACCTGTTTATCCTGCTGACCGTGAGCGGCCTGCTGCTCATGTTCTTTTACGTGCCGAGCACCGAACAGGCCTACAACCGCATGCTGGACCTGCGTTCCGCCGTGTCGTTTGGCGGCATCATGCGCGGCATGCACTTTTGGTCGGCCAATGCGATGATCGGGGTCGTCTTTTTCCACATGTGCCGCGTGTTTTACACGGGCGCGTACAAGCCGCCGCGCGAGTTCAACTGGGTGATCGGCGTGATTTTGATGGTGCTGACCCTGGTGCTGGGCTTTACGGGGTATCTGCTGCCGTGGGACCAACTGGCGTTTTGGGCCATTACGGTCGGCGCGGGCATCGCGGGCAAGGCGAACTGGGTCTCCGACCATGTCAATGCTCTGGCCCCTCCCGGCGCGCCGCAAATGCCGCCCGTCGGTGATCTGACCCGCTGGGCTTTGCTCGGCTCGGATACGGTCGGGCAGGAAGCCTTGATCCGTTTCTACGTGCTGCACGTCGCCATTCTGCCGGTTATTATCACGGGCTTTATTATCTACCACATGTGGCGCATCCGCAAAGACGGCGGCATTTCCAGCCCCAAAGAGTCGCCGGAATAACGCCTCATGGGTCTGCTGCGGGTGAGCGTGTGGGTGTTCGCGGCGCTGACGCTGACCGGCCTGGGGCTGATGTTCTTTTATGCGCCGACGGTGTCCCAGAATGTCGCCACGGGCACGCAGCACAAAACGCTGACGCTTGGCGGCGTTTTGCGGGGAACGCATTTCTGGGCCGCGCACATCCTGGGCCTGATCCTTTTGCTGCACCTGCTGGCGCTGATGGCGCGGCGCGGGGCCACTTATGACAGCAAGTGGAGGTCGGGCCTTGCCGCCCTGTGGCTGCTGCTGCTGGCTGTGGCGCTCTGGTTCACGGGGCTTGTGCTGCCCTGGGATCAGATGACCTACTGGCTGATGGAGCTTGCGCGCGAACGCGGCATTCGCCTGTCTTTGCTGCAAATCTACTGGGCGCATATCGCCCTGCTGCCGATTGTGTTCGGCGCTTCTGCGTTCTTTGGTATCCGCTATCTGAAACAGGGCAAACGGCCCTCATCACGCATGGGAACGGCTGGCTAAGAAATGAAACGAGTACGCGAAGAAGAGATTTTCCCCCGCAACCCCAACAAGACCTACGGCCTGATGGAGCTGGTCAAAGGGTCGTCCACGCGCGTTGACCGCGGGCCGGATGATATGGTATCATCGTGGCCTCACCTGCTCATTCGCGAGGCCGCCCTCTTCGCCGCCTGTTTTGCGGTCATGCTGCTGCTCGCCGTGCAGGCCCCGCCGCCGCTGGAACTCCAGGCCAATCCGCTGAAGCCGCCGAACCCCGCCAAAGCACCCTGGTACTTTCTGGGGTTGCAGGAGCTGGTCGCGTATGACGCGTTCTGGGGCGGCCTAGGCATTCCCGGTCTGGTCGTGATCGGGCTGATGGCGATCCCTTACCTAGACCGGCACCACAGCGGCATCGGGCGCTGGTTCGCCAAAAGCCGCCGCACGGCCTGCGCTCTCTGGACATTGTACGTGGTGGTCGTGATCGTGCTGATTATTATCGGGGTTTATTTCCGGGGGCCGAACTGGGGATGGATCAATCCGCTCAATCCGCCGCATGAGATTCAGTAAGAACTGACAGCCCCCTGCACGGGCACAAGTAAGAAATAGGTACGCGATGTTTTTCTTTCGGTCAATGGTGTCCAAGTTTGTGTTCTGGAGCGTCGTGCTGCTGGTGCTGGTCGGCATTACGGGCGTGCGCGCCTTGTGGAACAACCAAAACGCGCCCACCAAAGATTTCACCTACTGGCAGAACCAGTACAAAACGATTGCGTATAACCTGGCAAGTGACCAGGCGGTCAAAGAAGCCACGCAGAACACGCCGATTGAAGTCAAGCAGGTCACGGTCACCCAGTTCCCCGTGATTGAGCAGGACGGCTCGCAGCAGATGCGCGTGGACCGCTGCCAGTCGTGCCATATCGGCCTGGAAAACCCGCAGATGACGGCGGAAAAGATTATCAAGTCAGCCACGGGCGTGACGGTCCCAACCGCGCAAGTGGCCGATTATCTAGACAAGCACGACGATGTCCGCGCTTTGGTAGAGACACTGGGCGCGCATCCCGGCATCGCGATTGAGGGCGGCAGCCTGCCCGCAGGCACGGCTCCCACGCCCTACAACCAGGACGTGGAAGGCACGCAGACAATCCAGCCGCTGGGCATCGTGCACAGCGCGAAGCTGCAGTACGGGGTTGTCACCGATGCCGTCACCAGCGATGCCGAGCTTGCGAACTTCAAAGTCCAGCGCGCCAACATGGTCAAGCACCCGTTCCCGACATTCGGCTGCACGACGTGCCACTACGGGTCGGGCCGCGACCTGATCCAAAACAAAGCGCATCAGTTTGTGCGCGATCAGGTGCAGAGCAACGCCGAAACTGTTGAAGCCGGAGGCATCACGCCCATCCCCGGCGTGCAGATGCTGCCCGCCAAGTACATGGAAGCCGCCTGCGCGCAGTGCCATGCCGCTTACAACGCCAAAACATTCAAGATCAACTACCTGCCGCAGATGCAGACAATCGCGCGCGGCGAGCAGTTGTTCCAGCAGCAGGCGTGCTATGGCTGCCACAAGATTGAGGGCTACTCTAAGGGCAACATCGGGCCGGAACTGACCCACGAAGGGCGCACCAAGCTGCTGTCGGCGATTGAACATCAACTGTGGGACCCACGCTACCAGGTTGGCACCTGCGTGATGCCCTACTTCTTTGCCGTGCGCCAGCACAACACGGACAACCCCGCCGTGGTCGCCGAAACTGTTGACCCCCGCGCCAAGACCGTGCAGCCCGCTGCGATTGCAAACGAGGATATTCTGGACACCCTGCGCCAGCATGGTTATATCGCGGACGCCTCGCGCCAGGCCGATGTGGATGCCCTTGTGACATTCATCGCCTCGCAGACAGGCCAAAGCTACTCGGAAGACGAGGCCAGCCGGTTCACGCGGGTGGCGGCCTACAACATCGCGACGCCCGAAGAAGTGCCGGTCACCGCTGCCCAGGGCAAGCTGCTGTTTGCGTCCTCCGGCTGCTATGCCTGCCACTATATCGGCAGCCCGGACAAGCCGCACGTGACGGGTGACCCGAAGTTCGGTCGGGGCGGGGTGGCAGGGCCGGAGCTTTCCTGGGAAGGCACGCGCCATTCGCAAGAGTGGATGGTGGCGCACTACAAGAACCCGCAGCAATTCGTGCCGGGTTCCATCATGCCCATCTTCCCGTTCTCGGACAGCCAGCGGGCGGCCCTTTCCTTGTTTGATGCCTCCAAAAAGCCGCACGCGGCGGGAGCACGGCCCGTCTCGCCCGACCAGGACTTGCCGACCGCCGCTCAGCAGGCGCAGGGCGCGCAAAACCGCGACGTTCGCTACATGACCCGTTGACACTACCCAGCACACCGAAGCAGTACATTTAGAAGGACAGGCGACTTATGGCACAGGAAACAAAGCCTGGCAGCGACAAACAAAGCAGCAAGTTTCACTACTATTCAGGCGGCGAGATCAAAGAGCAAGCCGGGACCGGGGTCAGCCCTGCCCTGTGGATATTCTGGACAATAGTGATTATTGCCGCTGTGGCCGGGGGCATTCTCAGCGGCGCATTGGGGCCGAAAGTGCGTGCGTTCCGCGCCCCCGACTCCTCGTCCGCTAACCTGAACGCCATCCAGCAGCAGCTCAACGGGCGCGAGGCGAACGGCGCACTGCGCTACGCCTCGGTGAACTTGAATGATCTGCCTATCCCCGGCGGCGAGACCATCGACCAGGCGGTTGTGCATGGCTCGGAAGTCTACCAGACTTACTGCATTGGGTGCCATGGCCCCAATCAGGACGGCAACGGCGTAAACGCCTCTTCCCTCAACCCCAAGCCGCGCAACCTGCGCGATGCCCCGTTCATGCAGGGCATGTCGTACCAGCGCATCACGACTTCGCTGCACAAGGGCGTTCCGGGCACGGCCATGCCGCGCTGGGAAAACACCTTGACTGAAGCCGAGATCGGCAACGTCATCGCGTATGTGTTCAGCCTCACGTCGCCCGCCGCGCCCGCTTCGGTCAGCAACCCGGCCTCAGGCGGGTCAAAAGAGTACGTCAACGGCACGCAAAGCTCGCCCAAGCCGATCACGCCCGCCATCGGCGGCAACCCCGCCGCAAGCACCAACACGGCCCCGCCGTCGCAATCCGGGCCATCGCCTGATGAAGTCAAGGCGCAGCTGGGGAACCTCAACAATGCAGACACGCAGAACGGCGGGGGCGGTCAGGCACCGCCGATAGTCATGGCGAAGCCCGGCGCGCCGGTTCCTGGAAGCACCACGCCCAACGGCATGTCCGGCGCGGGCACGGCCCCGTCCAGCGCGAACGGTATGTAAGAGTTCGCTGCCCTGTTGGCGCTTGGAGAGTGCCAATAGAGCGGCAGTGCAAGAAAGAAAATATCAATGGCTGTTCAACAGATTATGCGCATGCAGCCTTCGCCGAGCGGCGGAGCCGAGCGCCTGGAGCACGAAGACACCGCCGTCAAATGGGCACTGTGGGCAGGCGTGCTGTACCTTGTCCTGTTTGGCGCTCTGGGCATTATTGCCGCCTTTAAGTTTATTATCCCCGACTTGTTCTATGGCTTCAACTGGCTGTCGTGGCCGCGCATCCGGCCCGCCCACGTGCAGGGAATGATCTTCGGCTGGCTGCTGCCGGTCTACATGGCGATGTTTTATTATATCGTCCCGCGCCTCACCGGCACCAAGCTGTACAGTGAAAAACTGGGCATTGCAACGACGCTGGTGTGGTCACTGGGCATTTTGACCGCAACTATTGCCCTGCTCAACCCCACGGACAGCCTGAACCTTTACTGGATGACCAAAGGCAAAGAGTACGAGGAATACCCTCTGATTGCCAATGGCATACTGCTGGCCGGGTGGGTCATGCTGATGTGGAACATGCTGGGCACGTTCGCCAAACGCAAGTACACGCAACTCTATGTTTCTCTCTGGTATATCATGGGCTGCTTGATGTGGACGGCGTTTGTCTATGTCATCGGCAACTGGCCGTCTCAAGTCCTGCCGCAAGGGTGGGGGGCCGGGTTTAAGGGCCTGAACGATGCCAACATCAACTGGTTCTACGGGCACAGCGTGGTTGGCCTGATTGCCACTCCCGGCGGGCTGGGCATCGCGTATTACATCCTGCCCAAAGTCACGAATGCGCCCTTGTACAGCCACAAACTCTCACTGATCGGCTTTTGGACACTGGGGGCCATTTACATCTGGAACGGCGCGCACCACATGATCTACGGGCCGATCCCGTACTGGCTGCAAACCGTCGCCACCATCTTTTCGTTTCTGCTGTTTATCCCTGTGCTGTCGCTGGTCACCAACTTCTTTGGAACCGTCCGGGGCGAGTGGCATCAACTGCGCACCAATGTCCCGCTCAAGTTTATAATTGCCGGCACTGTGTTCTACTTGCTGGTCTCCACGCAGGGGTCGTTCCAGGCGCTGCGCGCCCTGAATGCCGTCACGCACTTCACCGACTGGGTGATTGGGCACGCGCACATGGCGCTGTTCGGCACGTTCACGTTTTATGCGTTCGCCGCGTGCTACTATGTCATTCCCCGCATCTACAAAAAGCCGCTGTACTCGGAGGGCATGGCCGACTGGCACTTCTGGCTGTCGTTTGTCGGGTTTATCCTGTTCAGCACGGCCCTGTGGGTCGGCGGCTACTACCAGGGCCTGCTGTGGAACGATCCCACCATGCCGTTTATCTCCACGGTAAACGCCATCAAGCCCTTCTGGCACGTCCGCGCGGCGGGGGGCACGATGATGCTCATTGGCATGTTCCTGCTGGTGTGGAACTTGTACAAAACAGCGACTGTGCCGCGTCCGCCCGCCACCGAAGAGCAGATTGAGACTGCCGAGGGCAGCAGCCCGACCTCCGCGGCTGTTGCGAGCGCCCAGGCGAATTAGAACAACGAACTATGGTAAAACCTGAGAAAAGCGCCCTCTTCACGGGCCTGGGCATCGCGCTGACCTTTGTCGTCGGCCTGACCTTCACCATGCTCATCCCGTCGTTCAACCAGAACTGGTCAACCAACACGTCGGAACAGCCGGAGCATTTCCATGCCGTCTACAAAGTCGCCGACTTCAAGGGGGCGGACGACAACTCCGCCGTTCCCCTGGCTTCCACGGCAGGCTTGTCGCGCGACCAGCTATCGGGCTACACGCCTCTGCAGGCGCATGGACGATTGGTCTACCAGCGCGAAGGCTGCGTGTACTGCCATTCCCAGCAGATTCGTCCGCTGGAAAACGAGATGAAGCGCTACTCCATCGGCACATCCCTGGCCGTGCCTGCCGCCGAGCGCGAGTATATCTGGGATCAGCCGCACTTTCTGGGCACTCGGCGCATCGGCCCGGACCTCAGCCGCGAAGGCGGCAAACTGAGCGACGACTGGCACTATTCGCACTTCTTCTACCCGCGCCAGATGGTGCCCGGCTCGGTCATGCCCGCCTTTACGTGGCTGTTTGACAAGGACGCCGACGGCAACCCTGTCCCCAATGCCGATGTTCGCGCCCTGGTGGCCTATGTGCAGACATTGGGCTACGGACGCCAGGTTTATGACCCCACCTTGAACGGCGGCAAGGGCGCGTGGCGGTCTTGGCTCAAAGCGCAAGACCAGCAGGCTAGCCAGACCCAGGGCTTAAGTGCCGTTCTGGATGCCAAGCAGCCGGTCTTGGGCGGCGATAAGCCTTCGGCCACCAACCGCGTGCAGACGCCCACCATTAAGCAGTAACTTCTCGGTTCACCTGCAAAGTATCAAGCCCCGCGGCCATCAATGGCCGCGGGGCTTTTGTTTTGCCTGGACATCGCACAGGCTTTCCTTCTTCTTCGCAAAGGCACTGCAACGGTGTACCAACGACGGAACGATTTCTTCCGTCGTTGATATGCGCTGGGCAAGGGCAGGAAACGAGGGCGGTACCGGCTTAGGCGTGCCGAGCGTCTCGGTGGAAAGTGAAACGGGTTAGTCAGGAAGCCGCTTTATTAAGGGGGATGGTTGACACGCAGCAGCAAGCCGGAAGCTTCGGGGTAGGTTTGCAGGAGGGCATGAATGCGTTCCGCCTGCGCCGTGAAGTCGGGGTCAAAGGTGCAGACGATGATGCCGGCATGTTCCGGCGTGTCTCGGTGCAGCCGGATGAAGTGTTTGCGGTTGAGGGTGAGAACAATGCGGCCCTCGCGAGTGGCAAAGGCTAAAACCTCGGCATCGGCAATGGCCTGCTCCGCATGGCCTGCCTCCAGCACCGTCAGCACATCGTGGCCGAGAAGCCGAAGAGCTTCTACGGCCTGCCGGGGAAAGTTTTCATTGGAGTACAAGCGGGACACGTTAAGCGTCCTCATCGCCTGTTTCATTGGCCTGTATTTGCTGGTCAATGTCTGCGCGATAGGCGCGCACATAAGCCCACGCATGGGTCAGGTCTTGGGCATGCAGGGTGGGATAGCCGGTCAGCATCTCTGCCTCGCTCGTCCCTAGCCGCCGTGCCTGCTCCAAGAGCCAAACAGGAATGCGTGTCCGCACAATGCACGGCTCGCCGCCGCAGACGTCGGGACGGCTTTCCACGCCGGGAAATGCGTCTCCCAAATCCGCGATGACCTGCTGAAGCAGGATGGCTTTTTCGGCGCGGGTCAGCGAAGGCAGCAGGTTTTGCGCGTCTTGCAAGGCACTCATGGCTTCATTATACCGCAGGCGGCAGGCAGAAGCCAGACGGAATAATTGTCGGATTAAGTGTCGGAAAGGGCGCGGAGGACATCGGTGTGGGCATCGTCCAGTTGGCGCAGCAGGCGGCGGAGGCGGCGCAAGGTTAGGTCAGGAAGGTTCTCGTACATGGGGCCGCACAGGTAAGTGGTGCAGCCGAATGGGCGCAGGTCATCCGGGAACGTGCAGCGTCCCTGGTACAGGTAGTCGCAAAACTGGGCTGGAGGGTCGGCGTTGTCCGCCATCGGCAGGGCAACGGGGCTTGGCGCGAGGCGCGTGTGCGAATATTCCAGGGCGGGGGCATAGGGGTTGGCAGCGCCCAAATGGGGGAACGTGTGGCCTAAGTTGAGAGCCAGGGCGACATCAACCGGCGTCACGCGGGTCGGCTTGATGCAGCAGGGGGCGGCGCAGCCCGCGCAGTGCCGTGCGGTAAACGGGTCAAACAGCGCGCGTATCTCGCGCTGCAAGCGTCGGTATTCGCGCAGCGGGGAGGGGCCACGGCGTGTTTTGTGTTTCATAGGAGGGTTACAAGAAAGCCAGCGGGTCAAACAGGGTCATCGCGCGCGGGCTGATTGGGGAAAACAAGTCGGGCAGGGCGCTGTGCGGGTTGCAGGCGAGGAACACAGACAGCAGCAGGGCGAGGCACGCGCTCAGGGCAAGACGCCACACATCGGCGCGGGCCTGCCGCCGATGCACGGGCAGGGCGCGGGAAACAGACCACCAGGCCAGAATACCGACCAGAAGCGGGTAAAAGCCCAGGCGCACGCCCGCCGTAACCACCGTTTGCAGAACAATGATCAGCATCAAAGCAATAATGCGGCTGACACGCATGCCGTCCTGAAGCGAGGTCGCACCCGGCCCGGACAGCGCGGCCACATCAGCCTCGCGGAGCAGGGCGGCTAGGGCCAGTGTCGCCAGGCTGAGGGCGAACGCCGCCATGCATAAAAAACGGATGGCGTATTCGGTGGACGTATAGCCGGGCAGGTGCAGCACATGGCGACGGCGCATCTCGCGCTGGGCGGCGTCCAGCCGGGCGGGGTAGCGGTTGGGGTCAAGGTGGCGCAGAATGTCCAGCAGGTCGGCTTCGGTTTGTGCCCGCAGGTAGGTCTGGTAGACATTAGTGTCTGTCTCTTCGTCCGCCTGGTGCAGCGTGTACGGCATGGGATTATTGTACCCGAAGCGGAAGAAGTGCGGAAGCGAAAGGGGTCAGCGTGTCCAGTCCCAGGCGGCGCGTCCGGTGCGGATAGGCAGTTGATAACACTGGCCGGTTGCCGTGTCGGCGTAGAACAGTTCGTCCTCAAAGGGCGGCTTGCTGACGGTGTAGCCCAAGTAGCGGCCATCCGGCGACCATTTCAGGGACGTAATGCGCCGCCCGCCGAAGACCGACCAGCCCCACCGGGTTTGGATTTCAACAAGTGGCAGGCTATGGTTGCCAGCAGTGACGGCAGGTATCACCTGGATCGTGTGATTGGACAAAGGTTTCAACCATGCAAAGCGTCCTGAGTGCGTGAGCGCCCAAATATGGGGTGCAGGCTGGGCGGCATCAAACCGCTGAAATCCGCCACCGCTTGCGGCAAAGAGAGAATAACCCTGCGTGGTCTGCGCTTCCAGCCCCAAACCGTTGGGGCAGCCGAATGCCGGATTGCGCGTCGCCGAGAGGGTCGGGGTAGTACGCAGGGGGGGCAGGCCGAGCAGAGGTGTTGTGCTCAGACGGGGCGCGCCCTGCACATTGACGGTGTATTGCCCAGCGTCTTCCAGAAAGACGACATGGGCGCTGCCCGTTGTCCAGGCCAGGCCGATGGGTTGCTTGAGGTGCCGCGCGGTCAAGTTCGCCAGCAAGTGCGGGGCGGCTTGCGGATTGTCCAAAGGCAGCGCCCACACCTGATTGATAACAGCGGTCTTTTCCTCTTGCAGGGTAATCAGCTGCTTTTCATAGGCCAGCCAGCGGCCATCGGGCGAAACCGTGGGCTGGGTCAGCCAGTCGCGGCTGCCGGCATCTACGTCCTGCGGCTCGGCCTCATGCAGGAGTTCGCGCGACCCGCCGCTGCCGGGCAGGGTAATGCGCAGTCCGCGCAGCAGGGATGTGTGCTCGGAGGGCTGGTCGGCTTCCAGGAACACAATACGCCCCGCCGGAACATGGGCGGCGCGGGGCGGGGCGGTCACGACGCCTGCCGCCGTCAAAAGGAGCGGGATGGCGACAAGCAGGGCAAGGGCTGTCCAGGCCCACCGACGGCGCGGGATGCGCGGCGGCTTGGGGGGAGCATTAGAAGGAGTGTCGTCGCCGGGGCTATTCGCGGGTGAGGGCATAGTCGTTCAAGTTGGGGCGCAAATAACGGGCGATCAGCGGCTGCGCCTGCGCCAGGGCATGGTAGGCATCCTGTGCGACGCGCCGGTAGGCGGGGTGGCCCTGACGCGCCGAGCGCAGCTCAATAAAGTGCGCCATCTCGCGCAGGTTCCAGGTAAACAGAGTGCGGATACGCGTGGCGAGCGGCAGGATATAGGCGGCCTCGTCGGCCAGCCCTGCCGCATGAATAAACGCATATGTGTCCTGAGCCGCACGCATGAGAATGTCATAACGCGCCCCATAGCCGAACCGCGTAACAAGAGGCGGTGTTTCATACCCCAGCGCGGGGGTGAGGGGCTGGAGCGTCTGGGTCGCCATGCGGTGACGCTGCACATCGCGATAAGCCCCGTAGTCCATCTGCATTTCCAGGGTGCAATGAATGCGTTCCAGGGCACGACCCGGCACATCATGCCGCCCGCGTCGGGCCAGATAAGCGTCTATGACCTGCTCTTTGGCCGCCGTGTCCATCTTCCGCACCTGCGCCAGCAGATTGGACATGGGCAGCGCGGCGTGCTCGTACAAAATGGACGCAACCAATGTTTCCTCGGCGCAGGGGTCTATGGAGACTAAGTGGACGGAGGACGGTTCGGCGGAGATGTCCGGCCTGCAAAGCGGTGCGGGGGCGGGCAGCAGGGATTGGGCAAGACGGGCGATGTCGGGCGGCGTGTCCGCGCGATACTCGCTGCGGTCGGCGTACTTCAGCAGCGTTGGGACGATATGCTGGGCTTCTGCCTTGAGCTGCATCCCCAGAAGATGCCCTTCTTCCAAAGGCTGGGAAAGCAGCTTGGTAATCAGATGCTCCAGGGCGCGGGCATTCAGGGTCAGGCCGATATTGGTATGCGTGGCAGCAGGCAGCAGGTAGCGCAACGTGTCAAACGCAGTCGCGCGCGAAGATGTGTCGTGCCCGCGCTCGGTCTGCTTGGGCGTGCGCGGGGCGATGGTCTTGATCTGCGCGACAAAGTCTTCCGTCCAGCCTGTGTAGGCAGACAGTAGCGCGTCCACCGTGTTTTGGTAAGCCAAAGCCAGGTCTGGCTGCGCCATCACGCGCGGCGGGTAGTGCATCTTGGACGGGTCAAAGGCCACATAGCGCGTGCTTTTCTCGGTATACGAGGCTAGGCGCCCGTCTTCCACCAGCTTGGAGGCAATGATGCTGATGTCTTCCAGGGCGAGATGCACGCACCCATGCTCGGCCACCGACCCGTGCCCGTAGCCGACCACCCACTTTTCATGGAACGCCCGTGCTTTCTCGCGGGCCGAGGCCAACTGGTCGGCGTTTCCCCGCTCCCTGTCCGCGCCCGCCTGAGAAGGCAAGTCCAGGTCTCCCTCTTCCAGCAGGCGCAGCAAGTTGCGGCGCAGGCTGTGTGGACTGCGCGAGTAGTAGGCGAACAAGACAGCGACTACTTCTTCGGGCAGATTGCGCAGGGCAAAGATCGGGCTGTCCAGATTGGAAACGTAAGGGGTGAGGGCGAGGCGTTCCGTCTGGGTAAACGTGTCCGTC
>JAABUQ010001580.1_pt1 | contig 48332 bp, 49 predicted proteins | sample 5560001 | NCBI WGS metagenome assembly JAABUQ01 (sample SAMN10711888, study PRJNA513371) | rock metagenome | isolation source: Antarctica rocks | place: Antarctica: Victoria Land, Finger Mt nord | collected 2015-12-18
TTCTACAAGTCCTTGGCGGTGGTTTGGCACAGAACCGTGTGATGGATCTGCGTGGACAGACCATGATTCAACATTCTTTCGAGCCAGGAGGCAAAGCAAAATTCCAGCGCAAAGACCTCGGTATCGTCCTTGAAATGGCTCGTAAGCATGGTGTAGCCTTGCCAATGACCGCGCTAGTCGATCAACTCTTCACCTCGCTCATCGAGCATAATAATGGAGAACGTGACCATTCTTCTTTACTCACTATACTCGAACTTTTATCAAACCACTCACTGTAAGTGCGCTTTTCTCCCGTGAAACTAATATGACGAATGTGGAGGAAGTTTCTCGTTGCTGTCCCAGACCTCTGGGTTTCCTTCATTGTAGAACCCACTTTGAAGCGAGGAGCCGGGAAACAGTGGCTCAGACCACTGCATCTGAGATTCCCCCTGCTGTTGGCTTAACTGGCTACGAGGCCGTAGGAGGAACGAGACCTGTACACAGCACCAGAGGAAGGCAACGATGACAAGAAACCCCAAGAGTTGGCTTGTAGTTTCAAATCCCAACGCCCATAAAATCACGCCAAGTATCCCCAAAGCGACTGCGCTTACTAACGGGACTACCCACCTGGCTACACGTGGACTCTTTGCACTAGCAGAACGTGTGCGCCTCTGCAAGGAACGCGGATATGCTTGGAGCGAAACAGCTACTTGCGCACAACCCCATAACAGCGCAAGAGCGATAAGCAACCACAGAATGAGACTTATATGCTGATACTCTAGTTCCCAGAAGAGTAAGGCAAGTATGCCGAGAACCAATACGCTCAAGAGTATAACGCTCCATCTTTTCATCCGTGCTTCGCTTTCTTTCGTTCCTGTAGTTCACCTTCACTATAAGAAATCACGATACAACGCGCCATGCTGTAACACCAGCAGAGGAACCACCCAAGATAGTCGCACGATGCCCCGTTGCCTCTTCGTACTGTGCAGCGATACGTTGTATTGTCTCGTATGCTCCCCGATGAGCAAGGATGGCAACGGTGCCTCCACTACCGCCACCAGTGATCTTTGCACCATAGAGATGCACCTCTGGTCCTGCCTGTCGCACCAGTTCAACTAATTGGTCTGTTCCTTCCGAACCCAGGCCACAGGCACTATAGCTTGCATGCGACTGATACATTAACTCGCCGAGCCGCAAAAGTTGCTCTTCGCTGGCCTTCTCTTCGCTAAGCAATGTACGGAAGAGACTCACACGAGCATGCTCATAAATAGGATGCGCGGTAGATTGGCGTACAGCATAGGTTCGTCGGGGATCAACTCGTGTTACAGAATCGGTTGAGCCACTGTACCGTTCTAGGAATGTCTCTCCATCAAGCACGATAGGGACATGTTGCCGATATGTTGTCTCCCATAGTGACGGAGAAATGTTGGCTAGATAGCCATGCCAGTGCGGATCTTCAATAAGCACATGTCCATGCTCTTGCAATCTTATCACCAGTCCTGCTTGTTCAGCGATAATGCGATAGCCCATGAAGGCTCCAATACGCACTGAACCATAATCTGCGCCTGTCACGGCATGACGGATACCTGAATCGATACCCCAGAATTCAATATTTGTTGGTAGTGTTACGGCTGGCTGCAATTCAGCAGGTTGACAGAGCAAAGCCATCAGGCTCTGTTGCTCTCCACAAGCGGCGGTCATTTGATCCATGATGCCACACGGAGCACCAACCACGTAGTTTTCAACGCGCTGACATAGGAATGCTATCTCACGCTTCTCAATGTTTAGTCCGCTCACAGCACAAATGGCCTGCATCGTTGCTACTTCCAATGCGGCAGACGAGCTAACGCCTTTGCCAATCGGCACATCAGAGGCGATGAGGATACGTAAGCCATGCTCAAACGCAACTCCGTGTTCTTTGTGTAACAGCACCAACACACCAGCAACATAGGCTATCCAGGCACTTTTGGGGTCCGAGGTCAGCAAGTCGTGCGCCTCGCTATAGTCCAGGGGCTTTTCAGCGGGAAAAAGGGTATCCAGAGACAACGATACGACTGCCTCTGCGTCTGTATACTCCTCGGTCATGCTCCACAGCACGATCTGTGACTCAGAGGTGGGTTGTACCGCGACAAATGTTGCTGCTGCAAGTGGTAGCTCTAGCACAAGCGAACCAGAATAATCTGCGATGCCTCCCATCACATCAAGTCGTCCGGGGGCACGTGCAAGTACAAGTGGCGTGTTTGGCGAGAAGAAATCTGGGTGTGCATTGAGTACATCCAGAAAACGCTCAACATCAGGCAACACAGCAGGTTCAGAGGACTCAATATGCCACATCGCTTGCTCCATCCTTTGCAATAAGAAGATTGTGTTCAGAAAAAAGGGTGTACAAAGTTGGGTTCACTTGATGATAAATATGCTGATTGGCATAGCCAAGCCACGACATATTTGTTGTTACGTCGAGGGGTGCTGCAAGTCTACGCCCATACTCATCGGTAACAACGATGCCAGCTTCACGTGTGATGAGTTCAGTACATAGATCGTAGGGATGGCAACACAAGCGCAATTCTTGCCCACGTTTACGCATCCATGCCTCCATTAGCGGACGGATATCAGCGATCCAACGGTCATGACCCATCAACAATTCGTAGAGTTGTCCACCAGTACAGATATACTGGTCCTCAAATGCTTGTGCCTTGCCCGGCTCTCCTGGCCCAAGCACACGTGTCACAAGCTCATCATCAATCGCCGCTAACTCTGCGCGCGCACCTGGAAAGAAACGCGAGATCCCTCCATAGCCTTGCGCGATTGTCGTTGCGCGCGATGGTTGCGGGCTAAGTGGCTGACGCTCACCGGTAAGACGATTGTAGCGCTCGCCCTGCACTCCTTGTCCAGCAATAACCCAAAAGCTATCGCTGAGATGCTGCTTCACAAGAGGAATCTCTGTTTGCAACGCAAGCTCTATGTCTGCCAGTGAGGTAGCAGGACCACGATTTGGCGCAACGCCCGTTAATATCCAGGCCGACCGCTTTTGATACATCAGTCCACGCGTGCCATCTATGGGGTCAATGATGATACGCAGTTCGGCGGATGCAGGGTCGATACCCTGTGGAAATGTCGTCTGTCCATCCTCGTGCAGCCCTTCCGCAATCAGCACAAACGAATGCTCTTGCCCCAGATCGGCGAAATGATTCAGCAAGACGTCCTCTGAGATGCGATCAATCGCGAATATTGTGTCGCCCGCCTGATCCGCTACAATCGTCGAAAGTTGCTCAATAGCATTCTGTTCACATGTGGCAACAACTGCATCGCGAATAGCGGCATGAATACGACGTAGACGATCAAGCAAGGCAGAAATATGAGTAATCATTATTGTCTCTCTCCATAATGTATTGTTGGCAGGGCAAGCAGTTCTGCCGCTTTCGTCTCTGGCAGCGTATCACTCACAAAATTGCCACCACCAATCTCTGGTCCTGCTAAATATTTAAGCACATTAGGGCGACGAAATGGCGGGTGAAAGGCAAGAAAGCAATGAAATGCATCATAATTTCCACCATCGGTAGGAGCCTGATGCAGAGGCATAACGTAGGGAAAAGACATCTGCCATAGATTGTCGAAACGGACAGTCACATTCTTAAGCGCTTGTGCTAGTGATGCCACCTCTGTATCAGAAAGTGCGTACATATGCGCGACACGGCGCTTAGGCGCAACATAGACCTCGTAGGCGTAACGTGCGAAATAGGGGACAAAAGCAATTGCATGTTCATCTTCATAGAGGATGCGCCGCCCATCAGCCTGTTCTGCCGCGATGATATCCTCGAAGAGATACCGACCCTCTTCCTGAAAATAGCGTTGCGATGCTGCAAGTTCAGTTTCGATAGTTTTAAACACAAAATTTGTCGCGTAAATCTGGCTATGTGGATGGGGATTAGAGACGCCGACAACATCGCCCTTATTCTCGAAGCACAACACACAGTTCACACCAGTACAATTGCCAAGATCGCGTGTCTGTTGCTGCCACACCTGCACGATCTCCGCGATGTTCTCAAGTGTCATCTCAGCAAGCGTGAGGTTATGATAGGGACTATAGCATAGCACGCGTGCAAAGCCTTGCGCCGGACGCACACGGTAAGGACGAGCAGGTTGCACAAGTTCAAAGGGAGCATCCTGCCCTACACAGGGATGATCGTTGTCGAACACAAACGTACTACGATACTGTGGATTCGTCGCTCCACTCACACGTTTGTTGCCAGGACACAAATAACAATCTGGTAGGTACGCTGGAATAGAGGCATGCTTTGCGGCAACCATTGCACCAATCCAGGGACGATTCTGCCGATGGGCGGCTAAAATAATCCATTCTTCGCGGAGAGGATGCCAACGTTCTTCCCAACCAGAGATGTGCGGTGTTACGTCCATGTTGCTCCTACTTGTATCAGGGCTATTCAAAAGTTGTTGAAATATGCGTGCGGTGCTGGCATGACAGGGGCAAGTAAGCGACATGACAGGGGCAAGCCCTGTCATGCCCCCATTCGGCTTTTAAAAGGCCTTGCTCTTGTGTCAGGTTCCATGTGATATAAATGTCTTATAAGGATGGCATAAGTACTAGTAGTAGTATGCCATATTTTTCTTAGAGGAGTATTTTTTTATGGATGAGATGGACGTGGTAGCACGCTTACAAGAAGAGATGCGTTTTGATGTCGAGGCGGGTTCTGGTCATTTGGTGACGGTGAATATGCTTGATGACCTGGCACAGGGTACAACGGGTGTAGGGTTTAGCCCGATGGAGTTGCTGCTGGTTGCGCTTGCTGGTTGTACGGGTATCAGTGTCCTCTCGATTTTGCGCGAGCGGAAACAAGAGATTACGGGCTACGAGGTGCGGGTGCATGGCATACGAGCACTGCAACATCCAAGAGTGTTCACAAATATAACGGTTGAACACGTCTTCGCAGGCGAGTTGCTAGAAGTCAAGTGGGTTGAGCGTGCGATTGCATTATCGGAAGAGCACTATTGTGGCGTCGAGGCGATGTTGGGAAAAACGGCGAAGATAACACATAGCTATCAGATGGTATGACACCGTTTGTACGAGCCTCATTCATTACACCCCTGGTGGGGTAGGGGCAATGCGTTGGCACGATTCGTACATCCCGACGTTGCCCCGCCACCCCCATCTTTGGGCGTAATGAATGAGGCACCTACCGCGCTTTGTTACGTTCGGCGCGTTGTAGTACCTTGTCCCAGATCACGGGGCCGATAATGGAAATGGCGGTGTAGGTTCCGACGACGCCGTAAACCCAGGCTAGCGTCTTGATGACGGACGGTTGTTTCTTCTCATTCATGATTATTGTATCCTTCTACGCATGCGCGTTTTTTCTTCTTATGAGCCGATACGAACTATCTACAAAAAGGTTGTATCAAGAGCAAGTGATAACATAAAGGGCCAGCCAATCGTATATATTAGGAGGCAATGTGTAGGACTATTCAAACGTTGCTGAAAGACAGGATGGGGATCAACGGGCGACCAGAAGGGTGCGCCCCTACTATACACCTTCGCATGCTTTGCACGTCGTCTATAGTAGGGGAGATCCTTGCGGTCTCCTGCCGCCTGCCTCTGTGTCGTTCCTCTATTACATGTTTCCCCTCTGTGTCGTGGTGTATATTGCCGTGTTTTAATAAACATGTTACTATGCGGATAACAGGGAGACCGCAAGGGTCTCCCCTACACATTTTACCTATTTGTTATGGGGGTAACATATGGGATATGATTCATTTGGTCCAAGAGAGTTTGCCAGAAAACCTTTGCGTCTCCTTAATTGCGATTATGCAAGAGCACGTGCCTATTTCGTCACGACATGCACAGAACACCGCGAGCCTCTTTTTGAGATACCTGAATTGCGCACAATTGCGTTGGCTATTTGGAAGAGTATGCCCTCAAGTTTTCCAACTGTCACCTTTGACGAATTTGTTGTCATGCCAGACCATGTCCACTTTATTCTCTGGCTCAGCAAGGCACAACAAGAAAAGCCATTAACCGTTGGTCAGATTGTAGGAGCATATAGATCATTGGTTGCGGTTACATGGCTCAATCACATTAAAGAGAATGACTTGAATCGTTCTGGAAAAATATGGCAACGGGGTTTCAACGATCATATTATTCGTCTTGACGAATTGGAACAAAAACGCCTTTATATCCGCAACAATCCTATGAAATTAGAAAAATCAGAATAAGGGTACGAAGATAAAGCAGACAGGGAGACCGCAAGGGTCTCCCCTACACATAGGTCTCGTAACATGTAGGGGAGACCCTTGCGGTCTCCCTGCTGACCTATGCGTATGGGGAGGTCCTTGCGGTCTCCTGCTGACACATGAAGCCTGACTATGTAGTACGTACCTAATTTATTACGTCCCTACAGCGTTTCCACGTCACAACATATTGGAGCCTTCATCCGTAGTGATTATGACACGCAATTGCATTATTACCAGGGATGAAAGGATTTAATTATCGTGCAAGAGATGAACTATGAAGGTGGTTATCGTGATGAGCCGCCTGTTTCCCCTGCTTATCAGGGCGTGCCTCCTCCTTTATACAATACGTATAGCAATGGTCCATCGGGCCAGAAGTTGTCAGGGTTTGCACAAAGCAATATACCGGGCAGTAAGCCCTCGGCTACGCAACGTCTCGTATTGGCGATTATTTCGCTTATCCTCTGGATGGGTATGTTTGTGTTTGTGACCTTTGGTGTCGCAACTGCCTTCTCTAGCGGTCATGCGGTGGCAATTGTTGTCTCTGCTCTGCTCATTCTTGGAATGCTCGTGTTCACTGGACTCGTAATTTTCATCAACGCTATGTTTAGTTTCAACAAGAGATAATCCGTGGGGGTGGGTGATAAATCAGACCTGTACAGCGTTACCGTCTGTGTTTGTATAGAAAAGAATGGAATGTTGTACGAAGAGCGAGCGATGTATTGAGGAGCACGGATGAACAAAGAACGGCTAAAAGAACAACTTATCAGTGAAATGTTGTTGTTACCTATTACCGCTATCGACTATCACACGAGCCAGCATTTGCTTAGCATTTTCCCCGACAAGGCATTGGTCGAGGGTGAGATGCACATGTTTGACATTGATAGCTATGCAAAGGCAGGGCTTTGTACTCTCACGCGCAAGACATTTCTCTACAACCAGATGTCAATCTACTGGCAAGGGCCAGAGCCAGAGATGATGATGCAACATAGAATGATGCGTGCCGGACGCGGAGGTTTCGTCTACGGTGGCATGGACATATCCGCTCCAGCAGAGGAAAGCACGGAGGAAGCCTCCACACGGGATGGCATTAACAAAGCCTGGTTCGATGTGGAGTGGCAGGGACAGAACCTTGAGGTGCTCATTATAAGCATCGAGGGGAATGGCATGTACAAAAATCACTTCTGGTTGCTTGCCGATACAGAAAAGGTGGCACGGGACTTTTTCGCTGCCGTCTGCAAATGGAGCATGGAAATTCGCTCTGAGGTGCTGGTCTTCGACAACGGACATTGGCATAAGGACGAGCATCTGTTTCAGGATATCAAGAACTCGACCTTTGAGAACCTCATTCTGCGTGGCGACCTCAAACAAGAGATACGTGAGGATGTTGAGCAGTTTTTTCAGTCGCGGGACCTCTACGAGGAACACGATATTCCCTGGAAACGTGGCCTGCTCTTTGTCGGTCCGGCTGGCAACGGCAAGACGCACACGCTCAAGGCGCTCATCAACACCATTGGGTACCCCTGTCTGTATGTCAAGAGCTTCCGCGCCCCGCATACTGGCATGGCTGACGAGGAGAACATTCGGCAGGTCTTTGATCGCGCCCGCAGAAGTTCGCCCTGTGTGCTTGTGCTGGAAGACCTCGACTCGCTCATCACACCACAAAACCGTTCGTTTTTCCTGAATGAGCTAGACGGTTTCGCCGCCAATATCGGCATCGTGACGCTTGCAACAACGAACCATCCTGAGCGCCTGGACCGCGCTATTCTTGAACGACCTAGCCGTTTTGACCGCAAATATCCCTTTGGGCTACCCGAACTTACCGAGCGTAAAGCCTATATCGCGCTATGGAATGAAGCTCTCAAACCTGCATTGCGGCTGAGCGAGGACGACGTGAATAAGATAAGCGACGTGACCGATGGTTTCTCGTTTGCCTATCTCAAAGAACTCTTTGTCTCATCTAAGATGCGCTGGATTGCCAAGCCGCAGCAAGGCACAATGGCGCAGGTCATGACCGAGCAAGTGGACAGGTTACGTGAGCAGATGGTGAGTGCCGACCTGCTTCCACCCAATCCCGATGAAAACGAGTCAGAGAACGGTGGCTGGTTTCCTATGAGCGGGGCTATGCGCATGCACAGGAGAGGGTAGGTTTGTAGGATTGACAATTCATTGTGCCCACGGATATGAGAACGGTAGGGGCAGCAATTCATTGCTGCCCCTACCGTTCTCATATCCGTGTTGATTTATTAAAGAGCATTATCGGTCTATACATATATTTCGTAACGGAATAGATGATATGTTTTTTTCTGATGATCTAAGAAATTGCGAGACTTTTCCTTCGCTTCCTACGTAGTATAGTAGAGCATTCAACAACAGAGTAATCATACATTACCCTATCCACCTACGAGCAATGTAATATAATGACAATTATGCTTTGTGTAGGTAATTCTAGTAAGGGAGCGAAGACGCATGGATAAGATCGCGTTCCGCGGTATCACAAAGAGCTATCGAGGGGCGAGTAAATCCGCCGTTGATAGCGTGAGCTTCGGCGTGCCAGAGGGCAGTACCTGTATGCTCGTAGGTACCTCTGGCTCTGGCAAAACAACTCTGTTACGTATGGTCAATCGACTCATCGAGCCGACCTCTGGCGAGATTATGATTGACGGAAAGAACGTTCTCACAGAGAATCCCATTGTGCTACGGCGGCGCATCGGCTATGTCATTCAGCAAGTCGGCCTCTTTCCACACATGAATATCGCGGAAAATATTCGTGTCACGGCTGATATCGCGGGCGGCTGGAGCAAGGAAAAACTCAATAGCCGTGTAGATGAGTTGCTTGATCTCGTAGGATTAGCACCCAGCGAGTATCGCAACCGCTTTCCACGTCAGTTGTCTGGTGGACAGCAGCAGCGTGTTGGTCTTGCCCGTGCGCTCGCAACTGATCCTGCTATTCTATTGATGGACGAGCCATTCGGCGCACTCGACGCGATCACACGCGAACGTATGCAGAATGAGTTGTTGCGCATTCAGCGAGACGTACACAAAACCATCCTTTTTGTCTCGCATGATATGGGTGAGGCGTTCAAGCTGGGTGATCAGATTGTCGTCATGGATCAGGGTGAGTTGCTCCAGATGGGCAAACCTGTTGACCTGCTCTTAAGTCCCGTCAATGATTTTGTGCGTAAACTTGCAGGGTCTGACGATATTCTGCGTCAACTGCAATACCTACCCGTGATGGATGCGCTTGATCGTGAGCCAGAGAGCGTCTCTTCCGCGCATTGGAACGAGGTGCCAACATGTTCAGCCAACGCTACTTTGCTTGACGCCATGTTGAAACTCCTCTCCACCAATGCCCCCGCCCTCGCCGTACAAAACTCAGAAGACAGTTCAGACCGCCTCGGCTTCATCACTCTCAACAGCATTAACCGCGAAATCACGCACGCCCAGAAGAACAAAATGCAGTACAATGCTGTGCCCAAAGTCGGAGACACGATAGGCTAAGAAGCTATTTTGCTTCGTAGCGTATATACGAGGGAATTTTATGCACTATATATTCCAGCCGTACAACTACGACTTGTCGGACCAGAATAGTATTCCAAATCTGTTCCTGGCACATTTGTACCTTGTCGGCATCACGATGCTCATTTCGCTCGTCATAGCCATTCCCGTTGGGATATTGCTGGCACGCTATCGGCGTTTTTACTTGCCGACGGTGACAGTAACGGGACTTCTCTATACCATTCCAAGTATCGCGGCCTTTGCATTGTTGATCCCCATTACGGGTCTGTCAACGGCAACGGCTGTTATCCCGCTGGTCATCTATAACCAGCTTGTGCTTATCCGTAACACGGTGACGGCTATTGACGGTGTGGACCCACTCTTACTTGAAGTGGGGAGGTCAATGGGCATGACTGCAAGCCAATTGTTGTTCCGAGTCACATTGCCACTAGCACTGCCTGTGATTGTGGCGGGTATCCGTATCGCAACGGTAACAACGATAGGTATTGCGGCACTGGCGTCATTGGTAGGTCAGCAATGTTTGGGCAACCTGATCTTCCAGAATATTGCCAGTGGTGATACTGATGCGATTGTGGCAGGAGCGATTCTAACGGCAGCCTTTGCCATCATTGCCGATCTCTTACTGCTAGGGTTGCAAGTGTCGCTCAATCGAGGACGTAGCGCCTTATCAGTTGCATAGGAGCAAGTAGGGAGGATAGTACAATGGATATCATCAACTTCATTCTTAACCCAAAGAATGATTTCCTGGGACACACTCTCACCTACCTGCAAATTTGCGGCATTGCCATCGTGGGAGCAGTTCTACTGGGTGTTGTGATTGGGGCGGCGGTGTCGAGTAGCCCGATACTTTCGTTTATTGCAATTAACTTGAGTGGGCTAGTACGCGCGGTTCCCATCATTGCAACGTTGATTGTGTTTGTGCCGTTTTTCGGCCTTGGCCTCAAGCCAACACTTATCGCTCTGATTCTGCTGGGTATTCCACCAGTGCTATTGAACACCTACACAGGTATTCGTGGTGTTGACCCCGCCATGATTGACGCAGCAAAGGGCATGGGCATGACTTCGTGGCAAATTGCCAGCAAGATACAGGCACCGATTGTCACACCAATTGTCGCGGCAGGCATTCGCACATCGGCGGTGCAAATCGTGGCAACGGCAACACTTGCTGCGTATATTGGTGCAGGTGGCTACGGCGATTATATCGTCGATGGCATTTCCGTGTTCAATTATCCAGAACTCATCACAGGTGCAATTGCGGTGGCGGTCTTCGCCATCCTTGTAGAAGTGTTTATGAGTTGGCTACAACGTAGAGTCACTCCTGCTGGTCTTAAGCTACAGGAGGGTGTTGAGGTTCTCAAGGCGTAAAGGGCGCAACGAATTCAGTTGTTCCAACAAATTTGTAAAATGGCTCTACGAGTAGCATGACAGGGCAAGCCCTGTCACTACTATAGACGATTTCGCGTGGCTTTGCCACGCAATGAGGGAGTATCGTAGTAACAGGGCTTGCTCCTGTCTGTCATGCTCCCCCACCCGTTCAAGTTAGGAGAAAACAATGTCTTTTCTTACGCGTTCATTGCGAGCGAAAACGCTGGCATTATTTGCCCTGCTTTCACTTCTGCTGCTTGCCGCCTGTGGAAATGGGCCGTCATCTGGGAGTAGTGGTGGTGGTGGCACGAGTGGCGGTGGTTCATCAAAGGGACCGATAACGGTTGCAAGTAAACTTGATGTAGAAGGGCAACTGATCGGTGAGATGTATAACTTATTGCTTACCAAAGCTGGTTATAAGGTCAATACAAAGCTGGCGCTTGGGCAGACACCTACGCTTAATGCTGCAATTAAGAGTGGGGCAGTTGATATCTACCCTGAGTTTACTGCAACAGGCTTAAACACCATCAAAGCGCAATCGTCTTACGATCCGCAAAAGGACTACGATAAAGTCAAGGCTGCGTATGAGTCACAGTTCAAAATTACCTGGCTTGACTACTCTCCGTTGAACGATGGCTATGCTCTGTGTACATCACAGGCACAGTCAAGCAAGCTTGGAATTAAGACGCTTTCAGACCTCGCTCCAAAGGTAAAAGATTTGACTCTGGCAACACAGAGCGATGGCGTAACCTTTATTGACGGTTTGAAAACACAATATGGTTTTACGACAGGCAATTTCAAGTCGATAAAAAAGGTAGACTATGCGATTGGCTTCTCAGCGATCAAGAGTGGTGATGCTGCGGTAACAGAGTGCTACACGACCGATGGTTCGGTGACGACAGGGGGCAACGTCTTCCTCACCGATGATAAGCATGGTTTCCCTGAATTTCATCCAGCACCGATTGTGCGCGACTCCGTGCTACAAAGTAACCCTGACATCAAGGACATACTCAACAAGTTGGCACCAAAGTTGACCACTGATGCAAGCATCCAGCTCCAAGGACAAGTGGCCGACAAGAAAAAGGCTAGCACCTCTGGCACACAAGCTGTTAAAGAAGTTGCTACAAAGTTCTTGCAAGACCAGGGACTGTTGTAATAAAAGTCTGAGCACCCACGGACGCCCACAAGGGGGCATCCCTCCTCTACTCGGTTGCGTGCTACGCACGTTCTGTCACATTATGTAGAGGAGGGATGCCCCTTGTGGGCAATCCGTTGGGAAAGCTTTCTCCTTCTTCTCCTGAAAGTGCACCACGACATTCATGGTTCTGGGTGCTCCGCTAGGAGTATGGGCTATGTGAACAGGATTGCCCCTTGCGAGTGCCCTTGCGTCAGCTTCATTCATGACGCATTAGATAAGGTGGGGACGGAACAAAACGTTGGGAAAGAGCATCTCTGCCAACAGATTGCCCCACCTTTCCCATCTTGGGCGTCATGAATGAGGTCCTTACACGGGGCCTCTTTGGAGCATTTCTGCTTATGACGATCCTCACACTGCTTGTTTGTCACTGTTATCAGGCAAGCTTCGTATTATATAGGCAGTTACACTGATGTAGTTTGTCTATTTGTTTAGTAGGAGAATACAATGCGCTTCTTTACCCATTTATCCCCTTCCAAAGCACTCGTATTGCTTGCGTTCATTCCTCTTTTGATTTTGTCGGCATGTAGTGGTGTTGCAAGCAACGGAGGTACGGGCAGTGGAGGTGGTTCAGGTTCAGGTTCAGCTTCAAAGGGTGGTCCCATTATTGTGAGTGGGAAGCAGGATATCGAGGCGCAAGTCTTGAGTAAGCTGTATTCCTTGCTGCTCACGAAAGCAGGATTTACCGTCACTGAGAAACTTGCTTTAGGTGATAGTCCCGTTGTTTTTAATGCGCTTAAGAGCAATGCGATTGATCTCTATCCCGAATTTACCGTCACGGGCCTTAACGTGCTTAAGCTCAAATCAGCACACGACCCGCAGAAGGATTATCAGAGAGTCAAGGACGGCTTTGAAAAACAATTCAAAATCACCTGGCTTGACGCTTCGCCTTTGAACGATACGTATGCCCTCTGTACCTCTAAGGCTGATTCACAAAAGTATGGTATTACGTCGCTCGCAGACCTGACCAAGAAGGCATCGCAGTTAAATCTAGCAGCAACCAGCGATGGCATTCCTTATATAGATGATTTACAGTCAACATATGGCTTTGGCAGTAACAGCTTCAAGAGTGTTACGAGGGTTGATTATACGCTTGGTTTTCCAGCGGTAAAAAACAATCAGGCGCAGGTCAACGTCTGTTACACCACAGATGGCGGTGTGCAACAGCAAGACTTTGTCTTCCTCAAGGACGATAAAAATGGCTTTCCTGCTTTCAATCCTGCTCCTATCGTCCGTGACGAGGTATTGTCGAAATATCCTGGTATTCGTGACGCGCTAAACCCACTTGCTCCCTACTTGACCACACAGGACAGTATTCAGTGGCGTGCACAAGTCGCAGCGAAGAAAAACGGTGGCCTGTCTGCTACCGAAGCCGTCAAAGAGGTTGCACAAGGCTACTTGAAGAGTAAGCATCTGTTGTAGTCTTCTACAACTGGGGTAAGGTTCATGCGTCAGAAAAACCAGGGCACCCGCGGCCTTCACCATTGCCCGAATGCGGCTCGGGGGTGCCCTGGTTTTTCTGACGCATGAAGTTTGACTAAGCACGTATAGCTGATGCCTCGACATGACCAATCAGATGCTCGCGAATGCCATGCCAGGCGGTTGCTCCCTCGCCAGCCGCGCTCACTAATTGTTTTGTGCTACCTGCACGAACATCGCCTGCGGCAAAGATGCCGGGCGCCTTTGTCTGAAGGTCCACGCCTGTTAGTACGAAACCAAGTTCATCGCATGCCACCACGTCCTTGAAGAATGTGCTATTGGGGGAGAGACCAATGAAGACGAAGGCACCTGCGGGATGCAGTTCTTCCGTTTTGTTCGTTTTTCGGTCTCGAACAACAACCGTGTTCATGCGGTTATGGTCGCCTTTGAATTCGACGACCTCCGTGTTGAAACGTACCTCCATATTTGGCGAGTGCAATGCTTTTTCCGCCGCTACCTTGCTCGCAGAGAGTTTCTCACCACGCGCCAGTATTGTCACTTTGGGACTAAAGCGTGTTAGGAATGCCGCCTCTTCCACTGCGCTATTGCCACTTCCGATCACCATGACCTCGCGCCCCTTGTAAAAAGGACCGTCACAGGTGGCACAGAAATGGACACCGGCACCAATAAAGTCCTCTTCGCCTGGGACGCCAAGCCGCTTATACACTGACCCTGTGGCGAGCAGAATGGCATTGCAGCGATATTTCATGCCTGTGTCGATCTCGACAAAGTGCTTATCCAAATCACTACCGATATGCACAACGTTTTGCGCCGAGAGCAGTTCAACGCCAAAGCGTTTCGCCTGCTCAATCACACGCTCCGCGAACTCCGCGCCTGTAACGCCTTCTGGAAAACCAGGGTAGTTGTCGAGTTGTTCGGTGATGCCCGCCTGCCCACCCAGACCACTACGCTCGATGACCAGCACATCATAGCCATCACGAGCGGCATATATCGCGCTTGTAAGGGCGGTTGGGCCACCGCCTACGACGATGAGATCATAAAAATCACACTTGGCCTTGATATTCAAGTCAAGCTTCGCAGCAAGTTGTGAGTTTGATGGCTCAATCAGCACAGAGCCATCATCAAATACAATCGTGGGAATGCTCATCCCTCCGTGCTGAACCTGCTGTACAAATGTCTGCCCTGCCGAGTCATGCTCGATATTAATATATTCATACTGAATACGTTGCTCGCCCAGAAATTTCTTGCTGCGTTTGCAATCGCTGCACCAATCCGCACCATATAATTTTATATTGTTATGCGTCATCGCGTGTTCCTTCGCAAATGGATAGAAATGAACCATTGCTATGTTTGGTCGTACAAATTCACTTGTTCTAGTGTACCATTATATGGCTTGTACCTGCACCATATCGTAGCCTTTTGCACCACCAGAACCCGTTCCTTGCTTCTTTTCTTCCTGAAGTTCTCCCTTGCCGTTTGTGGCATGGACTAGAAGAGTGTCGTGATCTTTCCCATTGGACGATCAATTAGATGCAAACACATGTCCCTGTATATCTATCAAAGGTTCACACGTCACGTAGTGCGTTCTTTTGCAAAGCTGTAGTTCTTGATAATATATCCAATGCCTACAGTTAGCATCAGCACCGTTACGCCGTAGACGAAGAGGTAATAGAGTGTCCAATCCAGGGTACTGCGAAAAAAGTAGGCAAGCAACGAGGTACAGACAAAATACCAAACTCCTGCGATGGCAATACCTTTTCCATGCAATCCTTTTGATGTCCATAGTGGACCAACCAATAGAGGGACAAAGAGCAGTAACACGGGCGTATACCAGGGGAAAATGTGCGTCGATACGGCGTAAATAGTGCCAATCAGCATCAATGTTGCCACTTCCATACTGATGCGATTCCGCACACGCAAGAAGAATGTCAGGAGAGTGATAGAGCCAGCAAGGAGTGCGTCTACAGCATACTGCACAAGCACAGTAGTGAAGTCGTTCAGATGCAAGATGTTGTAGGTAAGCCAGTGAAGGGTCAGCGGCACCAAACCCGCATTCTGACGTTGCTCACTGACGTAGGTTGAGAAAAAGCCGAATACCTGCCCATGTCCTAGCACAATAAAGGGAATATAGGCAAGAATAATTGTTACAAAGCAGGCCAGAGGAATTTCCCAGTCACGCCGCCGTGTGACGACAACGAGCAAAAGAATAGGGTAAATCTTGGTCAGAGTCGCCAGAGCGATAAGGATACCGAGCAGGACACGCCACCCAACAGAGCTATCGCGTTTTCTAGCACAGAGTAGCGTCAGCACCACAAAGGCAATAGTCAATGTGTCAAGATGCCCTTCGATGGCAAACTCGACAATTGGAAGCGGACACCATGCATAGATAATTATGCGACGCGGTTCAATGCCTCGCTGTAGCAGGAGCAGAGCAAGCCCAATACACGTGAGCATGTCAAAGCTGAGAAAGATGGCTTTCAGCACAAACAAATTGCTTGGTGCGAGTAGATAGCTAAGCACGTACACGCCTTGAGCGGCTGGTGGGTATACCGTTGGTACATCGAGAAAACCACTGTTGCCGTAGATCAGCATATCACGAAGAGGTTTGAGAATAGGATTCTCCGGCGCGTAGACATACGGACTATAGCCATGCAAAATAACGCGTGCATCCCATAAATAGCGCCAGGAGTCACGCGATAACCAGGGCACCTGTGGTAATAAGAGCACGCGAAAGAGTAATGCGCCAAGCAGAATAATACCTATTTCAGCAACACGCCACCATCCGATGGAAGGCGACGTGAACAGCACAAGTCCACATGCCGCCAAATAGGGAAGAAAGCACAGCATCCATGTCTGTAAAAAAGGGTTAATAAACGCATCTTGTGGCAGAGCAAGGCTTGCGAGTACAATATAGAGTGCAACCGAAATACAGAGGAGGACGCACAGTAAAAAGAGACGCAGCAAGGAACGACTTGACGAAAAAGATGCTTTACTCATTTTCAGCGTCCCGTCCGAACCGCGTTCATCAGGTAGCGATCTGGCACATCGAGAATATCGAGGACATAGTAGTCGTCTTTTTGTGGGATAGGTAAGAGCATGAAATACAGTTCCTCTTTTATAGATAGATAGAGCACACATTCATCAGGTGAATGCGTCGCCAGAACGGGCGCGATATATCACACCCTTACAATCATCCCTCAGATTATATCTCACATACAAAAAGAAATATTTTTGTATGTACATTTGTTTTATCTTGCAAAGTGAGAAAGGATATACATAGTTTATGCCCATACAACGACCACGGATGCGCAGAGATGGGCATGACCATCTCAGACAAACAACAGACGAAGTGGATACAGAGTATCGAGGTGTACTTAGACGTGTACCACCTACAAACACGCCAAGGCCAGCACCAACAACGGATGAAATGTCTGACGAAGCTGTAGCACGAACACGTATCGACTACGATACGCAAGGCATTATTAATCTTGCACCAAAGACAAGGCAACAAGGCAACCGCAACGTTCCTGCCAGGCGGCCCAGTAACCGTTTAGCACCAGTAAAGCAACCCACGCAACAATCTACTCAGCAAAGGGAAGCAATAAAGCAGCCCACGCAACAATCTACAGCAATTAGACAATCTACGCAACCAAGAGTCTCGACAAAGCGGCCCAGTCAGCAAATGATCGCAACAAGACCAAAGCCACAAAGACAGTTTCACTGGTTAGTGCCAACAGGTATCACCTTGATGATTACTATTGCTTGTTACCTGCTCTTGTATGGAGCGTGGACAAGTGGCAGAGGATTGTACAACGATTGGGCTTATGGAGCTACGACACGGACTTCTCACCTGGAAGCAGTGGTAGGAGACCATGATACGGTAACATCGCCGACGCATTTTGTAGTGATGAATTTGCATGGTACAATTAGTGTTGTTGAACTACCGGGAGGCGACATAACGCATGCAAAGGTCTTCCCGGGCCCTCATCTGCTGTGGTCAAACGCGGATAAAGCAGTTGTCACATTAGAGGTGAAGGACGTAAACGGCGACTCAAAGCCAGATATCATCGTGCATGTGCAGGGAGATACCGACCTTCTTTTCCGTCAGACAAGCGCGAACTTTGTACTACGCAATAACGGTTCTGGCTTCTCGCCTATGACCGCGTTACAATCATAGAGCGTTTACAGACAATAAATGCCCTCGTACCTTCCTTGAAGGTACGAGGGCATTTATTGTCTGTAAACTAATTTAGCCATTCAACCTCGCCTTGTGGTCGAAAGCCGAGGGGATTGAGGTTTTGTAGATCGCTCAATACAAACCAGTTTGTACTGCCAGGGTCAGGGACTAAACGTGTGACACTTGCCTTGACATGCGTCGTGCTGTTTATCCAAGCGATAGCATCCTCGCGCCGACCGAAGGGACGATAACTGTTCACACTACGCCCATCGCGTTGCACTTGAAATGTGGTTGCGAGATACACCTCTGCTGGTACCTGTTCGGAGCCTTGCTCTCCCGGCACTTCTATCACATTAGAGGTCTCGAAATAGAGACCACGAAAGAAAAAACCGAGTGTTTCTTGCCACGGCAGGTACTGCTGGTTAAGCCACTCAAGTGTATCACGTTTCTTTCCAGGAGGTAGGCTTGCCTCACCGTAGTAGCGAAAAATCAGGGCATCATCAAATGTTTGGGCATGGTCAACAGCTTGCTTATACGAAAGCTGTGTCTCTGATGCAACAGTGGTACCCCATGTTCGATTGATCTCAATCACATCGTAACGTTCGACATGCTCACGTCCAATCGCGCCTGTAGTATATGGTGTAGCACGCGAAATACTTCCCGTCGAACGATCTTGTAGTCCCGTTGATTTGCGCGGTGTTTCAGATGATGTATCTGATGGCAAAACAAACACAAGCGAGATAGGTAATTCTGCTCCACTGACCTGAACACGCGTCTCCTCTTCCTCAACATCTTGCGCGCCAGTGGATGCAACGGAAAGGACTACAGCACGAGTTGCGCTTGCATCCTTTACTACTTTCATTAGTTCTGTGCCTTTAAAAGACAGTTCTTGCAGTGGCCCAAGAAATTGCGGTATCCATTGCTCTTTCGGCTGGATGTTGCCAAGTTCATCGCGCATGTTCACCCATTTGTAAACAAGCTCATACAGCTTTCGCTCAGTTAAGAAGTAGAGTTTGCCCGCATCGTCCTCTTGAAGTCCGAAGTCCTGAGCCATACTATGTATCCTTTTGACATACTCACGTGCCCATATTATCGAATATATTTTCTATATCCTAGAACAGTATAGCTCAGGAAGCAATTCCATTTATTGCCCTTCTTGTGCAGTCACGATGATGGTATGAATCTGCTCAACGGGTAAATCTTCTATATCTACACGGTCGCCCTCTATCGTGACAAGGTAGATTTTCTTTTGACCTTGCACACTCTGCTCCTCACGTAGAAAACTATACAACGTTTGTGCGACGTTTTGCGCTGCCTCGGGCACTTTCTCATTGATACCAATGCCAACAAGAGCGGGTGCAGTGGAGTCGCGAGGCTCCACGAGTTCAACTTGCACACCATGAATATGTTTGAGTTGATGCTCAAGCGTTTTGAGGTGCTCTATTGTATCAGAAATAAATTCGAGCGAAATAGTTGTCTCCATAATTGTTCCTCTATCTTTCTCACACGACAGCGAAGAGTACATTTTGCTAACATGTCGCTATCTTACACGAAGCATATGTTTGATGCAACAAGGGAAAGCAGAGTGAATGCCAATTGCCATATAATGAAGTTGTCTCGCGTAGAGTTTATACAAGCATATGTATAAATAGCAGTGCGGCATCGTATGAGACCACGTTTTCATACGATGCCGCACTGCTATTTATACAGCTAGCGGTTGTTTGCTTTGCGATACTTGTCGATCAGCGTGTTCGTGGAGCTATCATGGGTAAGTTTCGGCTGCTCGGCATTTTGCAATTCGGGAATGATACGCGTGGCAAGCACCTTGCCAAGTTCAACACCCCACTGGTCAAACGAGTTGATATGCCAGATGGTGCCTTGCACAAAAACTTTATGCTCGTACAGCGCAATCAGTTTGCCCAATAGTTCAGGTGTGAGATGGTCAGCAAGAATAGTGTTGGTTGGGTGATTGCCCTCAAAGGTGCGATGTGGCACCTGGAACGCGGCAACGCCGTCTGCTGCGACTTCCTCCGCAGTTTTGCCGAATGCAAGAGCCTCCGTTTGCGCAAAGAAGTTTGCCATCAGGAGATCGTGGTGCGGTGGCAGATCATTCAGCGAATGCTCGAAGCCAATGAAATCGCATGGAATAAGCTTCGTGCCCTGGTGGATAAGCTGGTAGAAGGCGTGTTGCCCGTTCGTGCCAGGCTGTCCCCAGATGATAGGGCCAGTCTGATAATTGACCGTTTTCCCGTCCAGATCAACATGTTTGCCATCGCTCTCCATGTCGAGTTGTTGCAGGTAGGAACTCAGGTACTCAAGGTACTGGTCATAGGGTAGCACCGCCACAGTTTGCGCACCAAAGAAGTTGTTGTACCATATACCAATCAGCCCTAATAAAATGGGCAGGTTGCGCTCGAAGGGTGCTGTACGGAAATGTTCGTCCATCGCGTGGAAGCCTGCCAGCATTTCGCCAAATTGCTCTGGTCCAATCGCAACCATCAGGGAGAGGCCGATAGCGGAGTCATAGGAGTAGCGACCGCCAACCCAATCCCAGAACTCAAACATGTTAGCAGTATCAATACCGAACTTAGCAACCTCTTTTGTGTTCGTTGAAACGGCGACAAAGTGTTTGGCAACTGCATCTTCACTTCCCATTGCACGAACACACCACTCGCGTGCCGAGCGTGCATTGGTCAACGTTTCCAGCGTGGTAAATGTTTTTGACGAAACAACAAACAGTGTCTCAGCAGGGTCGAGGTCGCGTGTTGCTTCCACGAAGTCGGTACCATCAACATTAGAGACGAAACGTGCAGTTATGTCTCGGTCGCTGTAGTAGCGTAATGCCGCGTAGGCCATGTGTGGACCGAGGTCCGAGCCGCCAATACCGATGTTGACGATATTGCGGATACGCTTGCCCGTATAACCTTTCCATTCACCACTACGGATACGGTTTGAGAAATTCGCCATTTTGTCGAGTACCGCATGTACGGCTGGCACAACGTTCTCACCGTCAACCATAATCGTTTCGTCTTTGGGCGCGCGCAATGCCACATGTAAAACGGCGCGGTTCTCGGTAACGTTGATCTTTTCGCCTCTGAACATTGCATCAATGCGATCCCGCAGACCCGATGACTGGGCTAACGCAAGCAAGAGTTGTAATGTTTCGTCAGTGATACGGTTCTTCGAGTAATCTAAATAGATGCCTTCGGCTTCAAGCGTAAAACGCTCACCGCGCTTAGAGTCTTCGGCGAAGAGCGTGCGCAGATGAATGTCTCGCACCTTCTGAAAATGATCTTCTAACGCTTTCCAGGTTGTGCGCTGTGTGAGCGCAGTCGTGTCAATAGCCATATGTGTAATGCTGCCTTTCAATGAGGTGTGTTGTTCTCGTAATACCATCTTAGTGTATCACGCTGCAAGGGGCATTCTCGTCGAGGGAAACAAATAAACCTTTAGCAATCCCTCTTCAACGATGTAGCGCTACACCCTGATATCTTTTCTCTTTAGAAACACTGCAATTACGCAGGTAAGAAGAACAATCATTACCGCCAGGGCACCCCACATAATCAGCAGGTAACTTAGAGCATCAGCCGAATTGTAAGTTGAGGAGAGGGTTCCATGATAAATATAGTCATCGCCCCAGATTTTATCTCCTCCTATCTTATCGCTATGCAGCCCAATTGATGAACCCAGTGCCGCCATAGACCAGCGTGACGCGAAGAGGAGCGACAGGAGTTGTGTGAACCAATCCTTAAAGGCGAAGACAGTTCCAGAAAAGATCACTTGTGGAATAAGGAAGAGCGCGTGTCTGGATACGCTTCTGTGGTGAAGCCTGCTGTGGCAGTTCGCTCTGTTGCGATGGGGATGCGAGCTGTTCGATGCTGCTCGGCTCGGAGGGTAACGTAGCTGCAACAGAAGTGAGCGATTGATCATCAAGAAGAGGTTGCGTATTGCGAGAGATAGAATCGCTTAGTGCTTGTGATGAGAGACTAAGAAGAAATATGAATGTGGTCTCTGTTCCAATACCAACAATGTCATAGTCATGGATCATTGCCTGTTGTACATTTCGCTTATTTACGTCTAGCGTATCATCCTGGCTCACCGTTTCGATACTCCATGACCGATTGCTGTGTAGAATACGAGCATGATGTTGTGATACAGAGTGGTCGGCAAGAACAATATCGTTACTGGGATCACTGCCAATTGTCGTGACGAGTTTATTGATATGAATAACATTGTTTTTCTGAGCGCCTGCAAGAACCTTGATGATTCCAGAATTGGGTTGTTTATCCGCAGCGTTCAGACTCCCTCGAAGCTCTTGTACCACGCGCGAGGCAACTCGTGGATGCAGCACAGATTCACCTCGTGCTGCCTTGCGTATTGTGTCGGCTAATTCGTTAGAGCCAATGTCCTTTAAAACATAGGAAAGAGCGCCAGCACCCAGCGCGGGAAAAATGTATTCATCTTCATAATAGGAGGTGAGCACGATAACTTGTGAATGTGGACTGACCTGCTTTACCTGCCGTGTCGCCTCTACCCCCCCGATACCAGGCATAACAAGGTCCATAAGCACTACATCAGGAACAAGTTCTGCTACCATATCCACGCCAGCCTCGCCAGAATCCACATCGCCAAGGACCGTCAGATCCTCTTGCAACTCTAAAAAAGCGCGTATGCCTTGCCTGACAAGAGCATGATCGTCAACGAGCAAGAGTGAAATCTTGTCGGTCATACGCACACTCCATTTCTGCATCTATGCAAGGCTGAGAGCTAACATCTCCCGCAGAGCCAATGAGCGTTGCTACTTCTCACAACAAAACCACAAGTAGAAGTCCCGTTTATTATACACTCATCGATGCATTCCGCGCTGATGCTTTTACACTGCCTCATTAGATACTAGTGCCAGTACTCGTTACAACATTTGGTGATTAACATGCATCAAGTGATTTTCAACCTGAACCTCAAAATGTAGAGCTTGTGTTTGATACTGTGAGCCAGCACAGCGATAATGGGAGGCTATTTCAGCGGCATGGGCATAGGTACAATGTGCATAATAACGTGTCAACTGCTCTGCAATGTAGCGATGCAACTGCGAACGTTTTACGGCAGAACAATGCGTATATACAATCCGTGCCACAACAGTATATGTAAATGCGAGATAGACTTCGTGCTCTTCACTATCGCTCTCGCATAAAAATTGACGTGCCAGCAAGATATCTAGTGCTGTGTAATCCTCTGTCGAAAGGCAAGGACTCAGCAAATCCAGAGGGAATGGATGCCCAATTACAGCGGCATACTCTAGCAATTCAACGGCTCGCTGTGGTAAGCGGACAATACGCGCAAGTACCATGTCTCGTATGTTGTGTGAGTGTAGTAGTGCATCTATGATAGTGTTCTTGTGCAGTCCTTGCACGCACACACAGTGTTCTTCTTGCTGATCCAGAAGAGTATGCACTGCTTCAGTAAGCAAGAGCGCATTCCCCTGCGTTGCCTGATACAACTGATCAACCGAGAGCGCATGTGCCGCTTCATGAACATTCAAATACGCTTCTACCTCGCTAGAGCTAAAACGAGCCAGATGCAGTGTGTGAAAAGAAGCATTCCGTCCGAGCGAGTGCAGCATTGCATTGAGCGACACATTTTCTAGCGTATCTTCAGGACGGTATGCAAGGATCATAAGCAACGAGCGACCCTCGCCTCCTGTCGATACAACAAGGGAAGCAAGGCGGTGAAGGACGACTAATGATGCTTCATCAGTCCATTGTAAGTCATCAATAGTGATGATCAATGGGCGTTGTGCACTTAACGTGCTAATCACGTCTACAAACGCGGTAATGAGAGCGCTGTACATATGTTCAGCACAAAGAAATGATGTGGGCACAAGTGCAGGAATACGCGTAAGGAGTTCAGGAAGCACATGTGCAAGTGTTGCAAGCGTAGGACGAGGAAACGTATTCAGTTCTTCATTGCGAAGTTCGCTGAGCCATGCCTTCATCATTGCAGTGAATGGAGCAAATGCTACCCCCTGCTCAATCACCTGACATGTAGTCGTCAGTGTCGATATGTGTAGTTTCTGAGCATAATGCAGGATATTGTGCAAGAGAAAGGTCTTGCCTACCCCCATCTCACCTAAACAAGCAATAATGCGTGGACCTCGCACCTGTGTGCGCTCTTCCTTGAAGAAACGTAATTGCCGTGTTAGCCATGTAAACTGTTCTTTATGTGTGACCAAGTCTGGTTCTTGCGAAAATCGTACGGGCGCGTCTTTGTGTTGAACAGAGGATAGTACAGGAACGGATTGGTTACTGGATGCGAATCGTGTGTGCTGTTTGACAACCACCTGTGAAGATGGTGTAGACGTGGGACGAAATTCTCCCTGCAAAAGTTCAGTATGGAGTGCAAGTGTTTGTGGAGAAGGATCAACGCCCAGTTGATGCCTCAGTTCTTGACGACACTGCTCAAAGGTTTGCAGTGCTCCCACAGTATCACCCAACATGGCCTGACACTGCATGATAACGGGATAGAGCGGTTCACGACATACATCAATCGTGAGTGCCTTGCGTCCTACAGTGATTGCCTCGTTATAGCACCCAAGATTGCGCTGTAACTCCAGAAGTGCAAGGACATTCGTAAAATATCGTTCACGTAGTCGAGTACGTTCGGCAATAGCCCAACCTTCCAGTTCTTCATCCGCGAGGTAATCACCTGTAAACAATTGTAGGGCAGACTCCAATATCCTGCGTTTCTTAGGACTATCATGTCTTACGTTTGCTTCATCAAGCAGACGTTCAAACTCAATAGTGTCTATCCAAACACTGTTATCACCAGGAAGTTGTAGCGTATAGCCTGTACTTCCTCTGGGTACAAAGCGTGAAGGGGCCTGCGGTTCACGAGTAGGTTCAAGGACGGTGCGTAAAATACTGACAGCGCTGCGCAACGTCTTATGTGCGTGTTCAGCAGAATAAGGCCACAGCAGATCAATTACTCTATCGGCTGGCACTGTACGACCACGCTCAGTAAATAAGAGTTTAAAGAGTTGTTGAGCATGACGTATCTGCCAATCCTTTGAAGTGAGCAGCACACCATCGCGATACAAGCGGAAAGTTCCCAAGAGATAAACACGTAAATTCTCCATTGGCATCCTCGCCTATTCTATAGTAAACGCATCTCTTTCGTAGAGAAAAGTTGTAAAACAACACACGTTAACACCGTTTAGCTTTCCACTATATATACTACGAGTTCTTGTTGCGTTTGGTTGTATTTTTCTCAACATTTCACAGCAACTTATGCTAAAAATTCTTTTTTTTCCAAAACATTATTGAAACATTTTTGTGCTATATTTATTTCGTTAAAGCAGTGTATATTTAGGAGGTAAACGTTATTCTGTACCACTTATGGTTAGCTACCGCAATGTGCGTTTTTTCTTGAGCGCTATTTGACACATTACTTGATGGGTGTTTATGCTAAATTGAACTGTTTTGAGCGTGATTGCAAAACTTGCACATCGGGTTAACTAGAGAGCAAGAAGATAGGCGAGCGTGACCACTTCTTCTTGAGGAGTACATGGACCTCATCAGTCACGCACAAACACAATTTTAGGAATGGCTCTTAATGTAGGAGGTACATCATGGCAACCCAAACGCGCGTGGAAGACGTCCACGTCATCTGGATTGTGGAAGGATTGGGATGTGAGGGAGACACAATTTCAATCACTGCCGCGACCCAACCCAGCCTCGAGGATCTTGTTTTGGGGACCATCCCCGGTCTCCCCAGGGTTCATATCCACAACAAGTGCATTGCCTACGAGTGGGGCAAAGACTTTATGGAATGGTGGTATAAAGCGGAGCGGGGTGAACTCGACCCCTTTGTTCTCGTATTTGAAGGCTCAGTCCCAAACGAGAAGATCAAGTCCGAAGGGTACTGGGCAGCTCTTGGCGTGGACTCCGCGACGGGTCAGCCCATTCCTGTCTCCGATTGGATTGATCGTCTAGCACCCAAAGCCCTGGCAGTAGTAGCAATAGGTACCTGCGCCACGTATGGTGGCATCCATGCCATGCAGGGCAATCCCACTGGTGCTATGGGTGTCGCAGACTACCTGGGCTGGGACTGGAAATCCAAGGCTGGTCTCCCGATCGTAAACGTCCCTGGATGTCCCGTGCAGCCAGACAACTTCATGGAGACCATCCTCTATCTGCTCTACCAGGTAGCAGGAATGGCTCCGATGATTCCACTGGACGATGCCGGGCGACCAACCTGGCTCTTCGGCAAAACCGTCCATGAGGGCTGCGATCGCGGCAGCTACTACGAGCAGGGCATGTTCGCTACCGAGTATGGATCGCCGCAGTGTCTAGTGAAACTAGGTTGCTGGGGACCAGTGGTGAACTGCAACGTCCCCAAGCGAGGCTGGATGAACGGTATCGGAGGCTGTCCCAATGTGGGTGGTATCTGCATTGGCTGTACGATGCCGGGCTTTCCGGACAAATTTATGCCGTTTATGGATGAGCCACCAGGAGGTAAGCTATCGTCGACCGTCATTGGTACCTACGGCAAAGTTGTCAAGGGGCTACGCTCGCTGACGAACGACACACTCAACAAGGAACCGAAATGGCGGCACACGGGTAGGCAACTGACGACGGGCTATCAGCCAACGTGGAGATGATGACCAGGCGATAAGACGCCCAATCAAAATAAGCAAGGAGATAGTTTCATGTCTACGCAAGTCAGACGAGAAGAGACCCCAACTCAGCCACCACAGCTTGTAGAGATGTCGTGGGATCCGATGACACGCATCGTTGGCAGCTTGGGCATCTATACCAAGATTGACTTCAAGAACCGGAGGATAGCAGAAGCCTATAGCACCTCCCACATCTTCCGAGGCTACAGCCTCTTCATGCAGGGCAAAGACCCACGTGACGCTCACTTCATCACGAGCCGCATCTGTGGCATCTGTGGTGACAACCACGCGACCTGCTCTTGCTATGCACAGAACATGGCCTATGGAGTCAAGCCACCAGCAATGGGTGAGTGGATTGTCAATCTAGGTGAGGCGGCCGAGTACATGTTCGACCACAACATCTTCCAGGAGAACCTGGTTGGTGTTGACTTCTGCGAGCAGATGGTGAAAGAGACCAATCCACGTGTGCTCGAGAAGGCAAATAATACCGCCGCTCCGCACGCGGAAGATCACGGATATCGCACCATTGGCGACATCATGCGCTCGCTCAACCCCTTTGTCGGCGAGTTCTACCGCGAGGCACTCCATGTGAGTCGGTACACACGCGAGGCATTCTGTTTGATGGAGGGACGCCACGTCCATCCCTCGACCCTCTATCCAGGAGGAGTGGGAACCGTTGCGACCATCCAGCTCTTCACGGACTACCTGGTTCGACTGATGAAGTACGTCGAATGGTGCAAGAAGATCGTTCCTATGCACGACGACCTGTTCGACTTCTGGTATCAAGCCCTACCCGGCTACGAGATGGTTGGCTACCGACGAACCCTACTCGGCTGCTGGGGAGCATTTCAAGACCCCGATGTGTGCGACTACGATTATCGCACGATGGATAAGTGGGGGCGTGCCATGTTCGTCACGCCTGGTGTGGTTGTGGACGGGAAGTTGGTGACGACGAGCCTGGTAGACATCAACCTGGGCATTCGTATTCTGCTGGGCAGTTCCTACTACGAGGACTGGGAGAATCAACGGACATTCGTTGACCGCGATCCACTCGGCAACCCCGTCGATAAGCGTCACCCCTGGAATCAGACGACCATCCCCAAGCCGCAGAAACGTGACTTCAGCGACAAATATAGCTGGACGATGTCGCCGCGCTGGTATGACAAGCGGACCGGTGATTACCTGGCTTTGGATACTGGCGGCGGTCCCATCGCCCGCCTGTGGTCGACGGCTCTGGCCGGACTGGTGAACCTGGGAGGCTTAGTCGAGTCGACCGGGCATAGTGTCAAGATTCGGCTACCCAAGTCCACCCTGAAGCCAGCCGTGGAATTCGAGTGGAAGATTCCGCAATGGAGCAACGCTATCGAGCGTAACCGCGCGCGGACATACTTCCAGGCTTACGCCGCTGCTGTCGCACTCCATTGTGTGGACAAGGCACTTGCTGAGCTACATGCTGGGCATACCAAGACTTGGAGCGATTTCACAGTGCCAAAGGACGCCATCGGCTGCGGCTTCCATGAGGCTGTGCGGGGTGTGCTTTCCCATCACATGGTCATCGAGAACGGAAAGATCGCCAACTACCATCCGTATCCTCCTACACCTTGGAATGGCAGCGTGCGAGACATCTATGGCACACCCGGACCATATGAAGATGCCGTGCAAAACACGCCAATCTTTGAAGAGAATCCCCCGGACAGCTTTAAGGGTATCGACATAATGCGTGCAGTGCGAAGCTTTGACCCTTGCTTGCCATGTGGTGTTCACATGTACCTGGGCGAGGGGAAAGAGCTTCAGCAAGTTCTTTCACCAACATTTGGCGTGCATGAGTAGCGTTACTACCCTGTAAGGGGTAGTAGCTCGGGAGGAAGCAGAGTTTCCTCCAACCGACTGATGAGCATGAACATGAAACATGAGATCCTCTTTCATTTTTCATGTTCATCAGTCAGGGGCATGCGCGTGCAGTTTCTGATTAAAGAAGAGGAGAGAACATACAATGGACGAGCAGCAGAAAGCACCGTCTCAGCCCGAGCCTGTGCATCAACCGGGTACTGGCAAGGGCGAGGAAAAACTTAAGGATGAAGGGAAAGACGCTGGTCGCCAGGAGACTGGTACCACGGGTCAAGCAAGCCGTCCCTCTGGGACATCGACGTCCAAAGACTCCACAGGCGTCAACCCTAAAGACCCGGTAGATCCTGAAAGCCCGTATATGCCTGCGCCCTAACACATCTAGAGTAGCAGTATAGCCCTATTCCCTGCCCCAGGCACTATTTTCCAGCCTGGGGCTGCGAAGGGCTTGGCAGGCCAAAAATGAAAGTTAGCCACTCGTGACAAGTTTTTGATGAAGTCGCTCTGTAGGGGACCATTGCGGAGCGCGTTTCAATTCTTTCATGCTCTACAACAGAGGAGAATATGTAATGCCACAAGAAGTGCAGGAACACCACCGCCAAGCGGCGCGTATCGAGACGCTGATCCAAGAGGTTGCTGCGTTTCATGACCCACATGCGCGTGCCACGGCCGAGGAACTTGTCCAGGCACTCCTGAACATGTATGGCGAAGGGCTGGCACGGCTGCTCGAACTTACGGCGGAGACGGAAGCATCAGGTCTCGCATTGATCGATACCTTTGCTAGCGATGAGCTGCTGAGTTCCTTATTTTTGCTGCATGGACTGCATCCGATTGATATCGAGACGCGGGTTCTCGAAGCACTGGATGGGGTGCGACCCTATCTCAAGTCGCATGGTGGCAATGTCGAGTTGGTCAAGGTCGAAGAAGGCATAGCCCATCTGCGTCTCGAGGGCAGTTGTCATGGTTGCCCTAGTTCAACCATGACCCTCAAATTGGCGATTGAGGAGGCCATTGACAAGGCGGCGCCAGACCTCGAGGGACTTCAGGTAGAAGGAGTCACCGAGCCACCAGCACGCCCCGGGACACCAGTGACGTTTGTTCCACGCAAACACAAGGACAGCACGTGCAAGATGAGGTAAGTAGCTATGTCGTCATCCGAACTTACAAACAACAACCATGATGAGCGTCCTGCTGCTCCTCTTGATATACTCCGTCAGTTTACACGCAGGCGAGAAACGCGTCCGCCTACAGAACAATGCGAACTCTGTAGTGCAGAGATTCCAGCGAATCATCGCCACCTACTGGAACTCTCTAAGAACACATTGGTCTGTGTATGTCGTCCTTGCTCAATACTCTTCGGCGACCCGAGCGCTGGGAGTGGAAAGTATCGGCTTGTGCCGTCGCGCTATCTGCTATTGCCGGACTTCCAGATGACGGATGAGCAGTGGGACGAGCTGATGATTCCAGTGAACATGGTGTATATCTTTCATAGCACACTAGCTAACCGTGTCATGGCCTTCTATCCCAGTCCTGCGGGTACTATGGAGTCCATGCTCAGCCTACAAGGGTGGGATACACTGGTCAACGGCAATGCTATCCTGAAGGATCTGGAACCCGACGTCGAGGCACTTCTTATCAATAGAGTAGAGAGCTATCGTGAGCACTACATCGTCCCGATAGATACCTGCTACGAGCTTGTCGGCTTGATCCGACTCAAGTGGAAAGGTCTAAGCGGGGGGGACGAGGTCTGGAAAGCGATTGCAGAGTTCTTTGCAAGCCTACGAAAGAGGGCGATCACCGTAGAGGGAGACCCTCGGATATCCACGCCACACGTAGCTCCTACGCCTTGGAGAGGAGAGGCTAATGCCTGATCTGAGCTTTGAGATAATCAGTGCCGAAGTTGCAACCTATAGTATGCTCCCGATGCTCATCTTCAAAATGCGTATCGTCAACGAATACACGGAAGAGCAGATAGAGAACATCAGCCTGAAGTCCCAGATCATGCTCTCAGTCACACAACGTCGCTACAATGCCGAAGAAAAGGCCAAATTGCATGAGCTTTTTGGTGAGCCTGAACGCTGGGGTAAGACGTTACGCACGCTCCTGTGGACCCACGTCACCTCGGTGGTACCACGGTTCTCAGGGAGCACCGTCGTCGATCTGCTCGTCCCATGCATCTACGATTTTGAAGTGGTAAGCACGAAGTACTTTAATGCCTTAGAAGACGGTGAAATTCCTCTGACTTTCCTGTTCAGTGGGACCATCTTCTACCAAGGTGAGGCAGGCAATTTACAGATTGGGCAGGTTTCCTGGTCGAAGGAAGCGTCCTACCGTCTCCCGGTCGCACTCTGGAAAGGTGTGATAGACACCTACTTTCCCAACAGTGCCTGGATTCGCATACAGAAGGATGTCTTCGATCAACTGTACGAGTATAAGATGACGCATGGCCTTCCCACCTGGGAGGAAGTTCTGGTGCGACTGCTGCGTGCAAGTAGAGAGGCTTCCTCTTAGACCTGTTGAGCGAAGCTAGACGCGCCAGCGGCGTTACAGGGCTGGATAAGAAAAGGTACAGTCATGAAGCCAGAGCAAGTGAAGGAAATCGCTAACGCTGTCCTCTACGAGGGTTATCTGCTCTACCCATACCGACAGTCAGCGATCAAAAATCGGACACGATGGACATTCGGCGCGGTATACCCACGGGAGTATAGCGAGGCAAGCGGTGGTATAGAGCCATGGACAATGCATACAGAATGCCTTGTAGCAGGACAAGCAGAGGACATAGTGCTCGACATCACCGTGAGGTTTCTGCACTTGCTTGTACGTACAGTTGTGCAATCCGAACCTGTGCAGGATGACCACGTAGAGACGTATGCCAGTGAGTGGGGGCTAGCACACCGCTTTGCTAACGAACCGTCGCAAGAGGGTATAGAGCGCGAGGTGAGTGCATTAGACGTGTCGTTGCATGATTTGCTGTCTCATCCTCGGCGTATAACAATTGAATTTCCCGCTGTACATATGGTAGAATATCCGACAGAGGTGGGCATGCCAGAGGTTGTTCGTGAGCAACAAACACTCGCCGGCGCCTTCATACTTATAGCCGAGCCTGTGGACACGAACCTGTTCAGGCTGAGTATCGAGATCGAAAATACGACCCCTGGAACCAGTGCAGTGACGAGCCGACGCGATGTAATATTGCTACAATCCTTCATCTCTACTCACACTATTTTGTATGTACGTCAAGGTTCCTTCATCTCTCTGCTGGAGCCATCGGAAGAGTTACAAGCCTTTGTTAAGGGGTGTCAAAATCTCCGTACATGGCCGGTGTTGGTCGGTAACGAGGGAGAGCATAATGTGATGCTGTCGTCGCCCATCATCTTGTATGACTACCCGCAGATTGCGCCAGAAAGCCCAGGACCACTTTTCGATGGCGGTGAGATCGATGAAATACTCTCTTTGCGTATCCTGACGTTGACCGATGAAGAGAAAGAGCAGATGCAGAAGGACGAGCATACACGTGAGATACTGAGGCGGACGGAAGCCCTCACGCCCGAGCAATTCATGAAGATGCATGGCACAATCCGTGATATGCGTCCAATCAGTGAAGGAGAAAAAGCATGATACGTCGTGGAGGTTGGGATTTTCCAGGGTTTCCAGGCGAGGATTACTTACCGCCAGAATCTATAACTATTGCAGGTAAAGAGGTGAGAGCAGGAACTCGTGTTCGCCTATGCCCTCCAAAAAGGCGTGCCGACGCTTTCGATGCGGTACTTGACGGAAAGACCGGGACGGTTGAGGTTATCCAGCAGGATTTCGAGAATCGCATCTACCTGGTCGTCACGGCGGACGATGATCCCGCACTGGAACAGATGCTGCTGCAGAGTCGTATTATGCCCGGTCATCTTTTCTACTTCTTCCCAGAGGAGGTAGAACCGCTGGAGGATACATAGTGGAAGAGCCCATCAGCATTACACCGTCATCTGAACATACGCCTAAGCGCATACTTATCGCGTGTATCGGCAATATCTTTCTAGGGGACGACGGCTTCGGGGTCGAGGTGGCCAAAAGGCTTATGAACAAGCATTATCCAGAAGGCGTGAAGGTCGTCGATTTCGGTATTCGGGGTATAGAACTGGCATACACCTTGCTCGATGATTACGATGAGCTTGTATTGGTTGATGCAGTCCCACGAGGTGGACAACCAGGAACGCTCTACTTGATTGAGCCAGATTTAACGAACATGAACCCCGAGAAAGGAGCGGAAGCTGGCAGAGTAGCGCTAGATGCGCACAGTATGGATCCTGTGAAGGTGCTAGCCTTTGCCAGGACCATTGGAGCACAACCGATTCACACCCTGCTTGTTGGCTGCGAACCCACTGGGTCTAACGATGGTGGAGACTACTCAGAGATGCAAATGGGGTTGAGTGAGCCAGTACAGGCCGCCGTAGACGAGGCGGAAAAAATGATCGACTCGTTGGTCGAGAAGTTCTACGAATAACATATAGCAACTGATACAGTAGAAAGGAGCAATATCATGTACAGACTATTTCTCTTGGTTCTTGTCCTTGTTGCAGGCTACGTAATTATCCAGACACTTCCTGATATTCAACGCTACCTGAAAATTCGATCAATGTAGCTATGCATGAACTTGCGATTGCTGAACAAATTGTACAGGTGGTGATGACGCACGTTGAGGCACATTCTATAGAGCACGTCACCAGTGTGCATATTCAAGTTGGTGAGGCCACCGGTGTGGTCGCGGACTCGCTGATCTTCTCATTTGAGATGATCGCGAGTTCCATACCAGAGCTTGTGGGCGCACACCTGGTAATCGACTCTGTGCCATACCGCGCAAAGTGTCGTAAATGTCATCAAGAGTTCACTGTCAAGCACTTCATCGTCCAATGTCCCACCTGTGAAACATGGGAGGCCGATGTTATTTCAGGGAAAGAGTTCAAAGTGCTTGATATGGAAACCGCATAATGGTTTTACTAGTATGTCGAGTTTAGGAGTCCCTATCATGGCAAAGGTTCCTATTGTACAAAATATTTTAGCCGCAAATGATGGCATTGCTCAAGAGGTACAACATACCTTAGCAGAGCGCGGTATCCGCTCAATCAACATCATGAGTTCAGCAGGGGCGGGCAAAACGACCCTGTTGGAGAAGACGATTAAGCGGCTACAAGGACGACTGGAAATTGGCGTCATTGAGGGCGATGTTGAAACAACAGCGGATGCGGACCGCATCGAGGCAGTTGGTGCCCCTACCGTGCAAATCATTACGCAGGGCAATTGCCACCTTGAGGCGCACATGGTCCGTGCGGCACTTGAGGCAATAGACCTGGAAAAGATCGACCTGCTCTTCATCGAGAATGTTGGGAATCTTGTCTGTCCCGCCAACTGGAACCTCGGTGAGGATATGCGAGTCGTCGTGGTTAGCACCACCGAAGGCGATGACAAACCTGCCAAGTATCCGCATATGTTCGCGGTCTCAGAGGTAATGGTTATCAATAAAACTGATCTGCTCCCCTATGTCGATTACGACATGGAGGCTGTGAAAAGGTTCGCACGGGCAGTCAATCCTGATCTGCGCATCTTCGAGGTAAGCTGTCGTAATGGTGATGGACTCGATGCATGGTGCGATTGGCTGCAAACGTTTGCAACAAAGAACCCCGCAAAGGCATAACAATGACATCGGTCGCAAGTTCTACAATACAGCGCTGGCGTATTCTCATTCAGGGCATTGTGCAGGGCGTGGGTTTTCGGCCTTTCGTCTACGGACAAGCCTTGCAATGGGGATTAGGCGGTTTTGTGCTTAATGATAGTCTTGGTGTCACGATTGAGGTTGAAGGTTCTCTTGCGCAGTTAGAAGGCTTTCACCATGCTTTGCGCGAAAAGACGCCACCACTAGCGCGTATCGACGTGCTCACACTCGAACTCCTGCCAGTGCGCAATGAAACGAGTTTTAGCATTGCGCACAGTCAGGCTGGTAATGAGCGGAAAGCGTTGATTTCACCTGACACCGCGATGTGTACAGATTGTCTACGAGAACTATTCGATAGTAGAGATCGACGCTATCATTACCCGTTCATCAACTGCACCAACTGTGGACCACGCTTTACCATCATTCAGAATGTACCTTATGACCGCGCACAAACGACAATGAGCGTCTTTCCAATGTGTTCTGCATGTCAGGCCGAATATGAAGATCCACTCAGCCGTCGTTTTCACGCACAACCAAATGCATGTCCAGTATGCGGTCCGCAGATGCGTTTGTTGGACAGTACAGGAGAACAGGTCACGTGCGACAATCCTATTGTTACAGCAGCACAACAACTTGTAGATGGTGCTATTCTTGCGATTAAGGGTGTTGGCGGCTACCATCTCGCGTGTGACGCGCTGCATGAAGAAGCGGTAGCGCGTCTACGGGTACGCAAACATCGTGAAGCCAAGCCATTTGCCTTGATGGTGCCAGACCTAGAGACAGTACGGCAACTCTGTACGATTAGCGACGCGGAAGCGGGATTGCTACAATCCTATCGGCGTCCTATTGTACTCTTGCACAAAAACGATGGGACCAACGGGCGACCACTGCCTTCATCATTCCCCAAATGCGGCTTCGGGATCGCCCCTACTATACACGGTATCGCGTCAGTAGCATCAGCAGTTGCACCAGCATATGATACGTTGGGGATTATGCTTCCATATGCGCCGCAGCACTATCTTTTATTAGCAGCTTTTGCTGAAATAGTTGGTCCTGATCGTCCTGCCATACTGGTCATGACGAGTGGGAATCTCAGCGATGAGCCAATAGCTTATCGTGATGCAGATGCTCGTCAACGTTTGCTTGGTATCGCGGATGGTATGTTGACACATAATCGTGATATCTACATGCGTTGTGACGACTCAGTAGCACGCATTGTTGCCAATGGCGAACAATTCTTTCGGCGCTCACGCGGCTTTGCACCAGAGCCAATACCATTAGCGTTTGATTGTCCTGTACCTATACTGGCATGTGGGGGACATCTCAAAAACACATACTGTGTAGGGAAAGACAAACAAGCATTTCTCAGTCATCATATCGGCGACCTTGAAAACATGGAGACGCTGCAATCCTTCCGGGAAGGCATTCCCCATTTTGAGGAATTGTTTGATATTACGCCTCAAGTTATCGCTCACGATATGCATCCTGAATATCTTGCTACGAAGTACGCGCTTGACACTGACATAGCGCAGAAGATTGCTGTTCAGCATCATCACGCGCACATCGCCAGCGTACTAGCAGAGCACGGACTACACGGTCCCGTTATCGGCATAGCTGCCGATGGTACAGGCTATGGTACGGATGGTGCAGTATGGGGCTGTGAGATTTTGCATGCCGATCTACATGGATTTGAGCGCCTGGCGCATCTCGCATATATGCCGCTTCCAGGTGGTGAGCAGGCTGTGCGGCAACCCTGGCGTATGGCCGCGACATATCTTGCACAGGCATATGGCGATGATTTTCTCGCACTTGACATCCCTTTTGTGCGAGGACTCGACCGTAAACGCTGGCATGCGCTGGCACAGATGATTACACGACAGGTGAACGCGCCACTCACGTCGAGTCTTGGACGCCTTTTCGACGCTGTTGCTGCCCTTCTTGGTATACGCAACGAGGTTCTCTACGAAGGTCAGGCAGCGATTGAAATGGAGGTCCTGGCTGACGTGCGTACTGCTCACGTCTATCCCTTCGCGTTAGAAGGCGATAAGCCAACGCTCCTCGATGTACGTCCGATGGTACGCGCTATCGTACAGGACATACAACAGGATATTGCTCCAGCTCAGATTGCCGGAAATTTTCACTGGACGATGGCGGAGATGTTAGCGGCGGCGTGTATTCAGGCACGTCAACACACAGGGTTACAGACCGTAGCTTTGAGTGGTGGAGTATTTCAGAACCGCTTGTTACTAGAGCGATTGATAGTGCGATTAGAACAGCAAACGTTTCAGGTGTACACAAATCGACGCGTGCCACCCAATGACGGAGGGTTAAGCCTCGGTCAACTTGCGATAGCGGCGGCACTTATAAGACAAAGGAGTATGACATGTGCTTAGGTATTCCAGGAAGAATTATAGAGATCGTTGACGATCAGTATGACATCGCAAAAGTAGAGGTATCCGGCGTCAAACGCAACATCAGCATCGCGCTTCTGCGTTCGGAGGGTATCGCTGCTAACGATTGGGTGCTTGTGCATGTCGGCTTTGCCATGAGCAAGATCAACGAGACAGAGGCGCAAGAGACGCTCAAGGCCCTCAAGTTATTGGGTGATCCCTTTAATGATGAATTGGAAATGTTCCATACCACCCAGGTGTGAACCCTGTAGGGACCAGATGTATCGCGTCCGTGTGCGATTTATCGCATGAAGTACTTGTCAACCCTTTTTACGAGGACGATCGCGCGTGATAAATCACGCACGGACGCGATACATCTGGTCCCTACGAAAAATAATTACGTGACGATTGACCATATACGACGATAGAACGGTCACTACGATGAGTGCAATCTCTTTAGAGGCTCTACTGGCGGCACGCTTTGAGCAAAGCATGACGATACCAGAAATATTCTTCACACAAGAGGCTGAACAGATCGCGCAGGCGTGTTGGGCAATGGCCCGCCGTTTTCATCAGGGTGGACGCCTGCTGGCCTTTGGCAATGGTGCATGGGCAACGGATGCACAGCATGTCTCCGTTGAGTTTGTGCATCCTGTGATTGTGGGTAAACGTGCGTTGCCAGCACTCGCGCTTACAAATGATAGTGCCACAATCAGTACAACAACGAGTAGTGAAGGGATCTTTGTACGGCAATTGCGTGTATTGTCACGTCCTCAAGATATTGCGTTAGGCTTCTCGCCTGATGGAAACTGTGTTAACGTAGGAACTGCATTGCACGAGGCACGTCACATGGGGCTACTCACGCTTGGTCTTGCTGGTTACGAGGGTGGAGCAATGATGCAGACTGCACTGGATTTTCGTTTCGTCGTTCCCTCACATGACCCAATGGTTATCCAGGAGACGCACGAAACGCTCTATCACGTTCTGTGGGAACTAGTGCATATCTTCTTTGAACATGAAGGGATGCTGAAATGAGTGATAAATTAAGTTTTTCCTCGCCAAAGCTTATTGCTATAGAATCACAATCTGTCCATACAAGTTGTGGACTTGATGGGCATTGCATCACCTGTTCTGACGAGGCCGTAACGGTAAAGGTATTGAGCGTTGATGATACAACTGGACTGGCAGTAGTCGCGGTTGAGGATGTGACAGAAGAGGTTGATGTTACGCTGATAGAGACGGTTACAGCAGGCGATATGGTGCTAGTACATGGCGGTGTAGCTATTGCACATCTAGGCGAGGCGTAGTATGAGTAATGCCGAAGGCTCTGACTTTGACCGCATGTTTTATCCCTTTCTCTTTGAACGTGAAAAGGTCAATCCTGATGAGGTGCTGGCACAGGTGCGCCATTCCACGTTGGAAAAGTGTCACGAGGTGGTTGCGCTCCGTCGCACGATGCTTAAGGAGTCGGGACAAAAGATCATTGCAACGGGCAGAGCGATGGCACAAGCGTTTGCATCGGGCGCAACGCTACTCGCCTTTGGAAACGGCGGTAGCACAACCGATGTGCAAGATATGGTGACAGAATTGCTCAATCCACATGATTCAGCATGGCCTTCTCTGCCAGCCATCGCGCTGACAAACGATATTGCGGTCATCACGGCGGTGGGCAACGATGTTGGCTTCGACAATATTTTTTCGCGCCAGATTATCGCCTTTGGACGTCCTGGTGATATTGCGCTGGGCATCTCCACAAGCGGTAATTCATCGAATATTGTAGCTGCATTTGAACAGGCCAAACGTCAGGGCATGCTCACGATAGCAATGGCTGGCTACGATGGCGGCAAACTTGCTCGTTCGAGTGCGGTAGATCATTGTATCGTCACACCGAGTGATCATATTCCGCGCATTCAAGAGGCGCAGGCAACGACCTATCACGCTTTATTAGAGATTCTCGCAACGCTTATACAGGAGGAGCATAACACATGAAATTTGTTGATGAGTATCGAGACCCAACAATGGCGACACGCATTTCGACAGATATCGCGAAATTGAGCGAGGGTCGTAGTCTTAAACTGATGGAGGTGTGTGGTGGGCATACACACACGATCTACAAACATGGTGTTGAAGATGTACTTCCATCCAATATTGACCTTGTGCATGGGCCGGGCTGTCCCGTGTGTGTGCTGCCAATGGGACGTATCGATGATGCCATCGCTATCGCTGAAACGGAGAACGTCATTTTTACCACCTTTGGTGATATGATGCGTGTTCCTGGCTCCAAGAAAAGCCTACTAGATGCCAAAGCTGGTGGGGCCGATGTACGCTTCGTATATTCACCACTAGACGCATTAAAACTGGCACGTCAATATCCTGACAAGCAGGTTGTCTTCTTCGCCATCGGCTTTGAGACCACAGCACCTTCGACGGCGGTAACGCTGCTACGCGCACAAGCTGAGAACATTCAGAATTTTTCGATCTTCTGTAATCACGTTACCATCATACCTGCAATGAAAGCTATTCTCGATTCGCCAGACCTACGCCTGGATGGGTTTATCGGACCTGGACATGTGTCTATGGTGATAGGATTGCGTCCCTACACCTTCGTGGCACGCGAGCATCATAAACCTGTTGTGATGGCTGGTTTTGAGCCGCTCGATATCATTCAGGCAGTGCATATGATTGTGACACAAATCAGCGAGGGGCGTGCAGAGATTGAGAACCAATACGCACGCGTAGTACGACCAGAGGGCAACACGAAAGCACTTGAGGCGATGGGGCGTACAATGGAGCTACGTCCGTTCTTTGAGTGGCGCGGTCTTGGCTTCATCACACACAGTGCATTAAAGCTACGTCCCGAATTCGCGCAGTGGGATGCCGAATTGCGCTTCTCGGTACCAGGACTACGTGTCGCTGACCCTAAAGCGTGCCAATGTGGAGAGGTGCTGAAGGGCGTCATCAAGCCGTGGGAATGCAAAGTTTTTGGTACCGCCTGTACGCCTGAGACACCTATCGGCACCTGTATGGTATCACCTGAGGGTGCATGTGCAGCATACTTCAATTACGGGCGCTTCTCAATGGCAAGCGAACGGAACCGCTTACGTCTCTTACCAACAGCAAACGTACAATAGCAAGCGACCTATGGATGAGGAGAAGAGTATGGATACGCGAACTGATGATGTGCTCGGCAAGATTGAACGCACGCGCCAGGCACGGCGTCACAAATTTTACTTACGCGATGAACACATCACACTCAGTCATGGCAGTGGAGGTAAGGCAACGCATAATCTGATTGAAGGTGTTTTTGCGCCGGCCTTCTCCAATCCACTGCTTGATCGCATGGATGATTCAGCAATCTTTGCGCTTGAAGGGACAGAGCAACGCCTCGCCTTTACCACTGACACCTATGTTGTCAGTCCGCTCTTCTTTCCTGGTGGTGATATTGGCAAGCTAGCAGTACATGGCACTATCAACGATCTCGCGATGGTCGGTGCCTCTCCGCTTTACCTCTCGGTGGGTATCATTCTCGAGGAAGGTTTTCCTATTGCCACGCTGCGCCGTATCGTAGCTTCGATGGCGAATGCCGCTGCTGAGGCGGGCGTCTTCATTGTCACAGGTGACACAAAGGTTGTGCAACGTGGTAAGGCCGATGGTATCTTCATCAACACGGCGGGTGTTGGCGTCGTGCGTGCCACAACACAGATTGGCCAGGAGCAGGTGAAGCCTGGTGATAAGGTACTCCTGAGCGGTCCTGTCGGTGATCACGGTATCGCAATCATGTTAGCACGTGAGGCATTGGAAATGGAGGCCGATATAGAGAGTGATAGCGCTCCTCTGCATAGCCTTGTAGCACAGTTACTCACAGCGGTAGGAAGTGGACTACACTGCTTGAAAGACCCGACGCGCGGCGGTGTGGCAACGTCACTCAACGAGATTGCAATCGGGGCCGAAGTCTCTATTGCCCTCGATGAACATGCTATACCCGTTCGTGCCGAGGTACGCGGAGCCTGTGAGATATTGGGGCTTGACGCGCTCACGATTGCGAACGAAGGGAAACTGCTGGCAATCGTCGCGCCAGAGGTCGCTGATACAGCACTCGCCACCATGCGAAGCCATCCTCGTGGTAGTGAGGCAGCGATTATTGGCGCGGTGCAGGCTGAACCAGCAGGCATGGTGTTCTTACGCACCGATATCGGCGGTACGCGCGTGTTGGATATGCTGGTAGGCGACCCGTTGCCGCGCATTTGTTAGAAGCATCTGTGATTTTTATGCGTTTTTGATGGTCAAAATTATCTCGGTGTGAGGACGACGATAGGGATTTCTCGCTCGGCGCGTTTCTGGTATCCGACGAAGTTCTTATACTTCTCCGCAATGATGGCCCAGAGACGTTTGCGCTCCTCTGCGTCAGCCTGTTGAGCGGTGACAGGAATGACGCGTGAGTTAATCTGTATTCTTGCCTGTGGCTTGCTCTGAAGGTTGAGCCACCAGACGGGGTGCTTAGGTGCGCCACCGTTGGAGGCAATGATAATGTAGCGGTCTGCATCGGCAAAAAAGAAAAGCGGCGTGTCACGCTCTACTCCACTCTTGCGACCAGTTGTGGTGAGGATGAGATGGTGTTCCCCACCACCTACTTTTCCACCGGTGAGACGATAGAGCGAGACATGACCTTTCATAAAGAGGCGTAAAAAGCTTCTTGCAACGCCTCCTGGCTGTCTTGGGCGTGTAGCTTTCCTATCGACGGACATGAGATTTCTCCTTTATGCATAAACTTCTGTGAAGACACATTGTAAATGGTAGATATTATTTTATACGTAGTATAGCATGTACGGGTTCAGAGCTAGACAGAATGAACCCTTAACGAGCGCATATGCGTGATATACAATGAGATATGTAATAAGCGTTATATAGAAAGGTTTGGAATATACATTGGCAAATTCTTCTCAGGGACCTAGTGAAAATCTTGTTGGCGTATACGCGCGCGCAGGGCTAATTGGCTTTGTAGCAGGTCTGCGCTCTATGACACCTTTGGCACTTTTGAACTGGACAAGCCGTATTGGTGTTGACACAGATTCGGCGATTGAGCAATTTCTCAATGCTCCTGCAAGCCGTATGGTATCGAGCGCACTTGCGGTTGGCGAACTTGTTGGTGATAAGCTACCCTTTACACCAAGTCGTCTTGCTGCTGGTCCACTTATCGGGCGCATTGTGATTGGTGGGCTGGCTGGCGCAACCATTTGTCAGCGTTCGCGCGTCTCACCTATTGTGGGTATGGCGATTGGCGCAACTGCTGCGAGTGCAGGGAGTGTCGCAGGTTATTATGGTCGTCAAACACTCGACAAGATAAAGTTTGTGCCAGACTTCGTATGGGCGAGTGCGGAAGATACACTCGCACTTGGCCTCGGCTATCTTGCTACCAGAAAACAAAAAAGTTAAGGTATAATAAGCTTAAGTTGCGCTGTCACATGACAGCGCAACTTAAGCTTATTATACCTCCTGAGGAAACACTGTGGGCCATACCGACCAGGAACACTTGAACGATAACCCTGAGTCTTCTACGTTAGAGCCGCCTATCCGTTCTACCGAACCTGTAGTTCCCCATGACCCCTATCTCGCATGGCGCTTTCTTGACTTCCGCTTCTTATTTGTCGGCTCATTTCTTGCGGCACTCGGCGAGCAGATGATTACCATTGCGATTGGCTGGGAACTCTACGAGCGTACTAGCTCCGCACTTGTCCTGGGTCTGGTAGGACTCGTACAAGTTATTCCTGTTTTTATTTTTTCACTTCCAGCGGGACATATTGCCGATAGATATAATCGCAAACGCATTGTGATTATCGCGCTTGTGGTACTCGCTGTTGCCTCCGTTGGCTTGACGGTCTTGTCATATCTACATGGTCCGCTTCTCTTGATTTATGGCTGTTTGCTGCTCATGGGCGGAGCGACGGCGTTTAATGGGCCTGCTAGCTCAACGCTGGTTACGCAAGCGGTACCTGAACATGCCTATCAGAGTGCCGCGACATGGAGCAGTAGTTCCTGGCAACTTGCATCTGTAGCAGGCCCTGCGTTGGGCGGTATCTTCATCGCGATTCTGCATAGTGCAACTCTCATTTATGGACTCAACGCTGCTGTGATGATACTCTATGCCCTCTTGCTACTGCCATTACGTGGACAACAGCAGCAGATTGTAGCAAGCACAACGACGACGCTCAGCTCATTGCTAGAAGGCATAAAGTTTTTGTGGAGTACGCAAATAATCCTGGCATCGATCACGCTAGATATGTTCGCGGTTCTGCTTGGCGGTGCCACAACACTACTTCCAATTTTTGCAAAAGACATCCTGCATGTTGGTCCAGCAGGTCTGGGCTGGCTACGTACGGCACCATCTATTGGTGCATTATGTGTTACCTTGAGTCTTGCATATATTCCTCCCTTCAAAAAAGCTGGGCAAACATTGCTGTGGGCTGTGGGTGGCTTTGGACTCGCCACGATTATCTTTGGTCTATCGCACTCCTTCTGGCTCTCTCTGCTTATGCTGTTTCTGCTAGGTGGTCTCGACAATATCAGCGTTATTATTCGTAGCACGCTCCTCTTGACACGTACACCTAACGCCATGCTCGGGCGTATCTCCTCTGTCAACACGCTCTTTATTGGCGCCTCTAACGAATTAGGCGGTTTTGAGTCTGGCCTCGTTGCACAACTGTTTGGCCCGCTAGTATCTGTTGTAGGTGGTGGGATAGGGACGGTGATTGTGGTGCTAGTAGTTGCACTTCTCTGGCCAGAAATGCGGCGTCTGGGCAAGATGCAAGACCAAGTTTCGAAGGGCAAGCAAATATCAACTTAGCAGGCAACCAAATGATATACTACACTCATACGGAATGTGACACGAGATATGTGCGTACGACACAGTCAACGCTCATGTGGTGAAGGCAGCGAGTGCCGTGGTTTCTTTGTTCTATGAGGATTGACCGTGTAGTACGTTGCCTGTGTAAGATCATATGCTCGATGATTTTTAAAGGTCTGGGAGATACGCTGACGCATCGCCCGCATGACTCATTGAGGAGGTCTGACTATGCTGCATTTTGTGCGTCGATCTCTCCTGATCCAATTATTAAGTGTGTATCTGCTCTTTGTGGTCATCGTACTCACTGGAGGTATGGCAGTTGATGCTTTGGTCGAACAGCAATTACGAAATGATGCTCAAGCATCAGACCAGGCATTGGCACAAGAAATTGCACTTCAGACCGGCGTACAGTTACGCGATACTGAGAAAGGACTGGTCGCACTAGGAAAACTCGTGGTACAAGCTAAGACACCTGACGCGATAACAAGCACCTTTCGTACCTTTCAGGCTACCCGTAATGCTGTTGATCACCTCTACTGGCTTGATCCATTAGGAGGTATGACTGTCTCCTGGCCGCCTGTGGGAATCGTGGCAGAATTCTCTCCCCCCAGTGTTGTGCAGAAGGCTCGTATAGCGACTAGTCCAGTCTTCGAGGTCGGCATTGTAGGTATTGCAGCAGAAACGCCTGTGGACCCTGGGGTTATCATTGCCGAACCAATGCGTAACTCCAACGGGAATTTAGTTGGCATTGTAGCGATCAGCCTCTCACTCAAAGAACTCAGCGATCCATTGAGTTCAGTTGTTCAAGCTCAACAGTATCAGGGACGAAGGCTTATGATCAGCATCATCGACAACCGAGGTGAACTGATCGCCACACCCGATCATATGCGTATGTTGCAGACGGTGCTAGACGAACTGCCGGGGGCAGATCAGGCACTACAAGGTCATGTAGCCTCGCGTCTAGCTATGGGGCAAGATGGACAGCAGTGGCTTTTTAACGCTGTTCCCATCCTCGATACTGATTGGGCAGTTATCGTGCAGCGACCAGAAAGTGAAGCGCTATCTGTCGTCGCACAATTTCATCTCTGGTTGCTAGTAGCAGCACTACTCTTCGCCATTGGTGGCTTGCTGTTCTGGCTCATACTACTAAGTCGAGTCATTCAACCACTCCACACACTCGCCATCCAACATCAGGTACTGCCTAGCTCAGAGCAAGCAATTCCAGTAGGTACAACAATGTTTGCGCAGCGTGACGACGAGGTGGGCAACCTCGCACGTTCGCTTGTACGTCTTGAGCGTGATGGGCTGGAAAAACTTGGCGAGCTACGCACATTGCTTGAAACATCAAATGCTGTGGTCGGATCACTTGAGCCATATGGTGTTGTAGGAAAGATTATTCACGAAGTACGGCGGCTCGTAGATGTGCAGGCTGTTGCGGTACTACTACCTGATGAGCAAGGTGTGTTGCGCGTGATGGTTAGTGACGGCCATAGTGAACGCTACAATCATATGCTCTCTCTTGCTCCTGAAAATACACATTCTTCTGCTGTGCAGGCACTGCACGCGGGCAAACCGGTGCAGAAAATTCTTGAAGCGTCAGGGCCAGCATCAGCTCTTTCTTACGATGAGGGCTTTCGCTCAGTGCTAGCAATTCCGATCATTAGCCGCCACGCAGGAGGCGTAGTCCTGTCTGTACACCGTACCGAGCCACATCCTTTCAAGCAGGGCGAAATAGACTTGTTGCTGACATTCGCCAACTATGCCACACTCGCCTGGGAACATGCAGTACTCTATGAACGCAGCGATGAACGGCTACGTGAAGTTGCACGAGAGAATGCGCTTCTTTACCAGCAAGCCTCGGAAGAAAAACAGAGGTTAGAGGCGATTATGGGAAGTATGAGCGATGGGTTGGTACTCACAGGCATCGATGGAATAGTGCTGTACGCCAACGTGGGGGCAAACGCACTTGTAGGTTTGACCAGCGGAACACTAGAGTCCCACCCTATAAGCGCACTCTACGATGCTCTACGGTCCTGGGCAATACATTCAGAAGTGTGTGAACAGGCATTAGCACAAGCCGAGTCTGCCGAAGCTTCAGAACTGGTTATCGAGATCAAGCGCAATGACCGTCGTCGAGTCATTCACTTACGACTGTTTGATGTATGTGACGAGTCGAGAAGGACCATTGGACGTGGCCTATTATTGCGTGACGTAACACGAGAGCATGAGCTTGACGAGTTTAAGACAACGTTGCTAGCGACAGTTGGTCACGAATTACGCACGCCGCTAGCAGCAATCAAAGGTCATGCCTCAACACTACTACAGGAGGATGTGACCTGGTCGTTTGCAGATCAGCGCCATTTCTTGCAGACAATCAGCAGTGAGGCTGATCGTCTCGCACAACTTGTAAGCAACCTGCTCGATCTCTCGCGCCAGGAAGCTGGGCTACTCCTTCTTAATCGTGTGCCTGTCAAATTACAGGATATGGTCGCAAAGACCATAGAACATCTGAGCCGTCCAGGTGTCGTGATCTCATCGCACATCCCTGAGAATCTGCCATTGGTCAATGTGGACAGGACCCGTATAGAAGTCGTACTCCACAATTTGGTCGTTAATGCACTCGCTTATGGAGAAGGCGAGGCACGTATCACTGCGAAGAGGCAACATGATGAAATTGTTGTCTCTGTTTCAGATAATGGTCCTGGTATTGCCCCCGACGAGCTACTCCACGTGTTTGAACGTTTCTACCGAGCACGACATGGTCGCCAGCAACATTCTGGAGGTACAGGTCTCGGACTTACTATCTGCAAAGCATTCGTCGAGGCGCATAAATGTACTATATGGGTGGAAAGCGGACCGCAAGGTACGACTATCTCGTTTTCGTTACCGTGCGTCTCATCAACTGCATATATTGATGAAGGTGCAATAGAGTTGTCAACAAAGGAGGGGAGGTTCGCATGACAACGAGAGCAAAACGCATTCTCCTTGCTGAAGACGAAATGACGTTGCGCGACTTCATAAGTAGGAACCTGCACGCACGGGGCTTCGAGGTATTAGAGGCGAACAATGGGTTAGAGGCTGTTGCTACATGGGAGCGGGAAAACCCTCATTTGCTGATTTTGGACGTTATGATGCCCCGGATGGATGGTCTGGAGGTCTGCCGACGTGTGCGTGAACACTCCGCAGTGCCCATCATTGTGTTGACTGCACTGGATGATGAAAGTGACAAAGTTGCAGCACTCGATCTCGGTGCTGATGATTACCTTACCAAGCCATTTGGGGTGGAAGAACTGCTAGCTCGTGTGCGAGCTGTGTTGCGCCGTACTCAAGGGGAAATGTTGCCCCAGGTAAGTGGCATACAACAATTTGGCGACCTTGAAATCGACCTCGCAGGACATGTCGCGCGATTGCGAGGCGAAGAAGTGCGTCTCTCACCTACAGAATTCGCCTTTCTGAAGCTGCTCATCACCAATATTGGGAAGGTAGTTACTCACCGTACACTGCTTCAAAGTATTTGGGGACCTGAATACGGCGGAGAAGCTGAGTATTTGCGCGTGTACATCAACCGTTTACGCCATAAGCTTGAGCAAGATCCTGCCAATCCACGCTATTTACTTACCGAACCAGGCGTTGGATATCGCTTTGTAACACTGAGTAATGAGAAAACAAGAGAATAGTACAGAAAAAGCTGGACATGCCGAGGATTGTGATACAGCCAGCTTTTTCAAAGTGAAAGAACTCGTAACATCTCATTTAGCGCAAAAAACGAGGTCTTGAAAGCGCTACCCCTAATACAAAACCGAGGTTGAATGTTATTAGCCCCACAATAATTGTGACCACCGTTGGAAAATCCATATTGTTCCTCCTGGAATGTTATCAGCATACAGGCACAGCCGTGCTACTTTTAATTTCTGTAGCCTCTACTTCTTTGTTGATAAGAAGTACGTGGGTTTACTGACGCACGAGGAGATGATGCCTGCATTTGTGCTTGCTTAAACTTGCGAAACTGTAATCGTAGCTCAAGAATTCCATACAAAGTAGCCAACATGAAGAATACAGCTAAAAAAAACACTAATAGACAGTTAAGGATGAGTAAAATGACAAACGTTCCTTGTTGCCAAGCAGTTAGAGAGAGTGAAAGACTATTTCCTTCATTCATGGTAAAAGCCATGATAGATGAAGTAAAAAAGGTCGTCGTGAGAGCACTAAGCATAAAAGCTACAGCGAAGAAAAATCTAGGTTTATGATCCATATCACTCATGGCATGAGCCCTCCTGTAGAAGTGAAACACTACAATTAATTTGTGTTATTTTCCAATAGTTGTTATCACTACCTTAACATCTACAGGTGCAAGACAAGCTTTTCTCTTATCTTAAAACAATCATACCACCAACCTACTTCTATGTCAAGTGTTGCCATGTTTTATTTTGGGTATATCAGCTTTTATGACATATTTTCAAAACAGTATGAAGCCAATCTACTTAATAAGATGCAACAGAGATCAAACGGTAAAGATTACTTATCGTCTAGGCATCGGTTTAGTTTATCGGATCAGAGCTTGTACACAGATACTAACAGCATATATTTGTCGTTAGTATCTGCTTCTACTTATATTGACGAAGCAATCGTGATGTGTATAAAATGAAACGCTTACCCTTATTGTCAAGTAAGACAAATCATTTGCTTGAAGAGCGATAGTACAATTTTGTGGCACAGCAATTTCACCGTATGGAAGCCTTTGTGAGGGAATCCATATTTGGAGGCGGAATGAACAAGCAACAGTATATTGATGATTTCATGGAGGATACAGAGGCACGGTGGGCATGGCACTATTTTGTCTCGCAGGTGATGCTGATGTCGCTTGCTCTCGTTAGAGAAACTATTCCTGGCTCAGAGATAGGGCTTATTTTACCGTTGCGGAGAAAAAGAACATTTCCAACCTTACAGTTGCCAGACGATCTATCCAAAG
>JAABUQ010001581.1_pt1 | contig 48326 bp, 46 predicted proteins | sample 5560001 | NCBI WGS metagenome assembly JAABUQ01 (sample SAMN10711888, study PRJNA513371) | rock metagenome | isolation source: Antarctica rocks | place: Antarctica: Victoria Land, Finger Mt nord | collected 2015-12-18
TCAAACTCGTCCTCGAGGATCGCCCACGGCGGCTTCCAATACACACCGGAGGCCTCCATCACCACATGCGTGACCCCGTAGGCCTTCAGCCAGTCGCGCAACGCGAGCAGTCCCTGGACCGTCGTCTGGAACTCCGCCACATGCTGCTCGCGCCGACCCCGGCCCGCCGGCACGCGCACGCACGCGGTCACCTGCGCCTGATGCACATCCAGCGACCCCGGACGCTCGATCACTGTCTCCACCGCCAGCTCCCTTCGCTTGAGAACATGATCGCCGCCCGGGGAGCCCTGGAGATCTACGAGTCTGATGGGCGTGCTCTACGGCAACAGTCCGAGGTGCCGGCAAGACTCCCACGCCAAACTAAACACGGGCTCGCAGGCACCAAGGCAAACCGGCGTCAGCAGGCGACCCCACAAGGATCGCCGATTTCATCCGCCCGCGGGTGCCCGCCGTCAGGCGGGCATGGTCAACTAAACGAGTCAAGGGCCAGGAACAACACGTCAGAGACCTACATAGCCCTGCCGTCGGGACGGGTTCTGGGCCATCGCACGGCCGTCTCGTCTCCGTGAGGGCGTGATGCTGCGCGCGCTGGCCGAGGGGGACGAGGCGGAGCTTCGGCGGATCCACTCGACCCCGGAGGTCGTGCGCTGGTGGAACGTTCCGACCGAGGGGTTCCCCTGGACTGATGAGCCCGAGGCCACCCGCCTGACGATCGAGGTTGACGGACGCGTCGCGGGCCTGATCCAGTACTACGAGGAGCTTGACCCCAGGTACCGTCACGCGAGCATCGACTTGTTCCTGGATCCGGCCCTACACGGGCGCGGCCTGGGTACGGAGGCGCTGCGTCGGGTGGTGCGCGACCTCATTGACGATCGTGGCCACCACCGCATCACGATCGACCCGGCGGCGGCGAACGCCGCCGCCGTGCGGACCTACGAAAAGGTCGGTTTCCGGCGCGTAGGGGTCATGCGACGCTACGAGCGCGACACAGGCGGCGGGGGCTGGCACGACGGCCTACTCATGGAGCTGCTGGCCGGCGAGGAGCGCGGTTAGATTCTAGAGTTGCGGTTGGTGCGCTGAGTTCTGGTGCAGGGGGGCGGGGGGATGAGTACGCTCCCGGGCATGTGTCGAAACATCCGCACCCTCCACAACTTCGAGCCACCGGCGACCGAGCACGAGGTGCATGCGGCAGCGCTGCAGTACGTGCGCAAGATCAGCGGCTCGACCAAACCATCAAAGGCCAACGAGCAGGCGTTCGACCGTGCGGTCGACGCGGTCGCCGAGGCGTCCCTGCGACTGCTCGCCGAGCTGAGCACGTCGGCCCCCCCGAAGGACCGCGAGGCCGAGGCGGCGAAGGCGAGCACGAAGTCAGTGACCCGGTACGGCCCTCGCGCGCCAGCGCCAGCCCTGCCGTAGCACCAGCTCTAGACCTGCTCATCCATGCCGATCGCGCCCTGCAGCATCGGCTCGGCATGCTCGTCCTCGTCTCGGAGGCTCTCCAGCATGCCCGTGGCCAGTGCGTCGAGCTTGGTCTGGATGGCGTGCTCGGCGCGTAGCTCCGCGTTCTTGAGCAGGGCGACGAGCAGCAGGGTGGTTGCGGTCAGCGCGGATCCAGCCGCCTGCTGGTACGCGGCGCTGGCGCCGAAGACGAAGCCGGCCAGCCAGGCGAGCACCAGCGCCGCGCAGATCCCGAAGAAGGCGGGCGAGCTGGCAAAGTACGACGCGCGTTGGGCGAGCTCGTCGAAGCGCCCACGACGGTAGGTCTCGCCACGCGAAACTGGATGCTTGAGCGACACCCGGCCCAGTGTAGGACCGCCCGCGCGTCGCATTCCCTCAGAGCCGGAGAGGGGACTCGAACCCCTGACCCTTCGCTTACAAGGCGAATGCTCTGCCAGCTGAGCTACTCCGGCACCGCCCGACGAGACTAGCGTGGGTTGACGTCACCCAGGCGGGTGCGGCGCGCGTCAGCGGATCTGAGCTGCCTGCTCGAGGTTGCCGTGCCCGTTGGAGGAGACGACATCCTCATGGCTTGGGACCTCCGCCGCCGGCTCGGGGTTCAGGCGGCTCTCGAGCTCGCCCAGCACGACGCCGAAGAGCAGGTGGCGCCAGCTCGCCTGAGCCAGGGCACGCGGGCTCATCAGCACCGGCGGCATGTCCTCGCGCGCGGGGTGCAGCCTGTCGCTCACCCCGGTCAGCGGCCAGGTCAAAGCGTGCTCCACCAGCGCGGCCAGCGGTCCGCGCGCCCACGCGGGCAGCGGCAGGCGGGGGGCCAGGTTGGCGTACACCGCGCCGAAGAGGGCGCCGTTGGCGACGTGCATGACCGCGCCCACCACGGGCCACGCCGGGCTGCGGGTGACCAGCTTGCCCAGCAGCTCCACGTCGTCGAAGTCGCAACCGAACGCCCGCTTGTCCACCGGCATCTGGGCCGCCCACACCGACGCCGCCGCGCCGCCGGCCAGGGCGCCGCGCAGGGTCCTGATGGGGTCGACGTCCATACCCACGGGAGACTGTAACGGGCCCGTGATGGGCGGGTATCCCCACCCATGAGGGCCGTGAGCCACCGTCGCCGGGCCCGCCGCGCCAAGTCGTCTGCCGCGGCCGACGAGCGGGCCGAGCTGACCGAGCTGCGCGGACGCGCCCTGCGACGCGGGGTCAGTCCGCTCGTCTACTGGCCGGTGCGCGCGCTGCTGATTCCCTGCTTCCGGATCTACTTCCGCATGGAGCGAATCGGGTGCGAGCATCTGCCCCGCAGCGGACCTCTGATCCTGGCCTCCAACCACCGCAGCTTCATGGACCCCTTCGTGATCGGCACGATGCTGCGGCGTCCGGTCTACTACGTGGCGAAGAAGGAGCTCTTTGCGCACCGCTGGCAGGGCTGGCTGCTGAGCAGCCTGGGGGCCTTCCCGGTCGATCGGGGCGCGCAGGACGCCGATGCCGTCGCCACCGCGCGGCGGATCCTGGAGCGCGGAGATTGCGTGGTCATCTTTCCCGAGGGCACGCGTGTGCGCCCCGGACCGCTGGGACGGGCCCGTCGCGGCGTTGGGCGTCTGGCGCTCGAGACCGGCGCCCACGTCGTGCCCGTGGCCGTGATCGGCACCGAGGACGTGCGCCGCGGGTGGCGGGTGCGTCCGCGCCGCGTGCTCGTCAGGGCCGGACGCCCGATGGCCTTTCCCACCGCCGCGCGCCCCTCTCCCCGTCTCGCAGGCGGGGTGACCGAGCGCGTGTGGGCCTGCGTCTCCTTGCAATGGGAGTGGCTGGGAGGCGCCCCGGCGCCTCGCGAGCTGCCGCCACCGCGCGACCGCTCCGCCCGGCCCAGGGCCTCGAGCACAGCCTGAGCGTGCGCACGATCGGTGAGGGTAGGCTGGCATGAGTGAGCGAGCCCGCCAAGTCCAAGGCCCAGCTCGACGCCGAGTTCTCCGCCCTGTACCGCGCTCATCTACGCGACGTGTACAGCTACGCCTACTACCGCGTGGGCGACCATCACGACGCGGAGGACCTGACCGAGCAGACCTTTCTGCAGGCCTATCGCCACTTCGAACGCGCCCAGCGGGAGTCGGACGGGCGCCCGCTGCGTCCGTGGCTGATCCGCATAGCTCACAACCTGGCGGCCAACCTCTACCGCGACCGTTCACGCAAGCCGCAGTCGCCGATCGACGACACCACGGTGTTGGCTGCGCCCCACACGACCGAGGATCTGGTGGAGGGTCGTGACGAGCTGGCGCTGGTGCTACGAGGGGTGGCCGAGTTGCCCGACGACCGCCGGGAGGCGCTGATCATGCGCTTCGCGCTGGGCATGGACAACCGAGAGATCGCGCGCGCGCTGGGCCGGTCTGACGGAGCCACGAAGGTGCTGATCCACCGGGCCGTCAAGCAACTCGAGGGACTCTTGACCAGCCCGGTCGGTGATTAGGCACCGATGAGCGAGATGGTCCCCCAGTTCGAGCTGCTCCTGCGCGAGGCGCTGACCCCGGTCGAGCCTCCCGAGGACCTGGCTCAGCGCGTGGAGTCGACCCTGACCAGCCTCACCGAGATCGCGGCCGAGGAGCTTGATGCGTGGGAGCTGTCGGCGATGCGCGATCCCCGCAACTGGGTCCGTCCCGTGGCGGCGCTGGTCGTGGGCACGTCAGCCGGGACGGCCCTGGTGCTCCTGCGCGTGCGTCAGCGCCGCCAGCCCAGTCGGGGGGGCAGACTGCCCGAGGCGCTCGACGTCGGCGAACGGACGCTGCGCGACCTCGGCCGCGAAGCGCGCAAGTTGCTCGGCCAGGGTTAGGCGTCCACGGCCTGATCCAGGCCCGGGCAAGTCACGTAGTTACACCGATGGCCAGAGAGGACCGCTCCATCCCGTCTTCGGCGCAACTACGGCGTCTAGCTGACGAGGATCTCATGCAGCACGTGCGTGCCAACGAGGCGCCCGCGTTTGAGGTCGTCTACGAGCGCCACGCCGACGCTGCCTTCTCGCTGGCCTATCGCATGTGCGGCAAGCGCGCGATCGCCGAGGACGTTGTCCAGGAGGCCTTCCTGTCGCTATGGCGCAGCGGAGCGCGCTATGACCATACGCGCGGCAGCGTGCGCACATGGGTGCTCGGCATCGTCCACAATCGCGCCATCGACGCTCTACGCCGCGGTGACGTCCACGACCGGCGGCGGGCCAGTGACGAGGGCATCGAGGAGCGTTTCGAGGCTCCGGACCGCACCGACGCAGAGGTCGCGCGCCGCGATGAGGCCCGCGAGGTGCGCGAGGCCATGGAGGGGCTTCCCGAAGAGCAGTGCCGGGTCATCGAGCTCGCCTACTTCGGCGGCTTCACCCATACGGAGATAGCCGCGATGCTGCAGGCGCCGATCGGCACCGTCAAGGGACGCATGCGCCTGGGCCTGCAGAAGCTGCGTGCCGAGCTTGCCACCATGGGAGCCACCTCGTGACCTGGCCCGAGCGAGAGCTGCAGTGCGACCGCTGTCGTGACGTCGCCGCATACGCGCTCAGGGCGCTGGACGATCGTGAGGCCGAGAGCCTGCGCGAGCACGTCGATGACTGCGCGGTGTGTCGCGCCGAGCTGGCTGAGGTCAGACCGGTGGTCGATCTGCTCGCCTGCTCATCGCCGGCCGTTGCGGCACCGGGACCCCTGCGGGACCGCATCCTGGCCGTCGTCCACGGCGAGGCCGAGCTGCTCAACGCGGCCGGGCAGGCGGCCGATCGCCCCACCGCTCGTCCTGCGCGCTGGCGCCTGCGTCCGCTGGCGGTCATGGCCGTCGCCGCGGCCATGGGCGTGGGCATCGTCGTCGGGGTAGCCCTCCAGCACGCCCCTCCCAACCCGTCGCTTCACCAGACGCGGGCCACCGTGGCTTCCAGCCGGGGCAGCGCGGTTCTGCGCCAGGCCGGCGGGCGCGCGGACCTGTCGGTGTCCGACCTCGCTCCTCCGCCCGCGGGTCGGATCTACCAGGTGTGGCTGAAGCGCCCCGGGCGCGCCCCCGACGCCACCGACGTGCTGTTCACCGTGGATAACGGCGGCCACGCCGCGGTTGACGTGCCCGGCAGCCTGCGCGGCGTCCAGCTCGTGATGGTCACCGCCGAGCGGATGGGTGGCAGCACCACGGGCGTACCATCGGGCGCGCCGCTGATCAGCGTCAGCCCCCCTGCCAGCTAAAGATCCGGCGAGCGCCTCGACCGCCGGGGACCACGGCCCTGCTAGCGTCCTGACGGGCCGGCCGATGCAGACGTGCTATCGCCATAGCGACCGCGAGACGGGCGTCTCGTGCTCGAACTGCGGGCGACCCATATGCCCCGACTGCATGACCTCCACCACGGTGGGGATGCGCTGCCCGGAGTGCGCCAAGCAGCGCACGCGCGTGGTCGCCATGCGCGGCATGACCTCGGTACCGCGCGTCACCTACGCGCTCATGGCCATCAACGTCATCGTCTACCTGGCCGAGGGCAACCTCGGGCTGGGTGCTCCTAGCAACACCGTGTTCACTCACGGGGCATTGCTGGGCAGCGGATCCCCCGAATTCCTGCCCGGTCAGGGCGTCGCCCACGGGCAGTGGTGGCGGATCGTGAGCAGTGGGTTCCTGCACGAGAACATCGTGCATCTCGGGCTGAACATGTGGGTGCTCTACCTGCTCGGGCAGATGATCGAGCCGGCTCTCGGCCCGATCAAGTACGTGGCCGTCTACGCGGTCTCCCTGCTGGCGGGCTCGCTCGGCGCGCTCCTGCTCGCGCCCCACGCCCTCACGGTGGGAGCGTCGGGCGCGATCTTTGGGCTCATGGGAGCAGCCGCCGTGGAGGCGCGCTCACGCCACATCAGCCTGGCCCAGAGCGGGCTGGGCGGGCTCATTCTCATCAACCTCGTGTTCTCCTTCACCTTCTCGGGAATCTCCCTGGGCGGCCACATCGGAGGGCTCATCGGAGGCGTCCTGGCCGCACTGGCGATCCAGCTCGGAGACCGCCGTCGCTCACTCGTGCTCGCGCTGACCGCCTGCGCGCTGATCGGGGCCGCGGCCATTGCCGGAAGCGTTATCACCTCCCGCTCGAGCGACGCCGGCGACGCGAGCGTCGCGCCGGCGCTGCTGACCCCGGGCGGTTGAGCGGTCGCCCCCTGAGCGGTGGCCCGCCACTGAAGCTCGTCGTCCCGGCGGCCGGGCGAGCGATCAGCCCAGCGCGGCCGCCGAGCTGCGTGCGCTCAGCAAAAGGGCCTTCCCAGGCGCCCGGGGCACCTGGGCGGGGTGCAGGACGTGGGCCAGGAGCTCCAGGCCGTCGATCAGTCGCGGGCCCGGCCGCGAGAAGTAGGCCGAGGCATCGACCGCCACGGTGATCTGCGCCCCGAGCGTCCCCAGCTCGGACGCATGCCGCTCGGCCTCTCGGAGTGCCCCCGGAGCGTCAAACCCGCAGGGCATGACCACCACGACCTCGGGGTGCGCCAGGGCCACGGTTTCCCAGGTGGACCGCTGTGACGGCTCTCCCGCGCGACTGCGGCCCGTCGCCTCGCGCCCGCCGGCGAGCTCGATCATCTGCGGCGTCCAGTGCCCGGCGAGGTACACCGGATCCAGCCACTCCACCCCGGCCACCGAGGGTCGCCGCTGAGCATGCACGGCCCGGCGCACGCGGTCGATACGGGCGCTCGAGCGTGCCACCAGGGCCCTACCGCGATCAGGGCGACCTGTGGCATCGGCCACGGTGACCGCGTCCGCGAGCGTGTCCTGCACGGTTCTCGGGTCGAGCGCCAGCACGCGCGGTCGCGAGGGCAGCGTCCCGGCGACCGCCCGCACGTCGTCGAAGGAGACCGCACACACCGGGCAGAGGGCCTGGGTGACGATCAGGTCAGGCTCGAGCGCCCGCAGCGCCTCGACGTCCAGCGCGTAGATGGCCTCACCGTGCTGCGTGCGCTCGCGTACGGCGACGTCGATCTCGGCGGCGCTCAGCCCGGCGGGGAGCATGTCGCGGGTAACCTGCCGGCGTTCGGCGGCCTGGGGCGGAAAGTCGCACTCGTGGGTGACTCCCACCACATCGTCGCCGGCGCCCAATGCGAAGAGCAGCTCGGTCGCGTGCGGGACGAGGCTGACGATGCGCACAGATCGGACTGTAGTGCGCGTGACCCGCCCGGCTGGGCGCGGCCACCGTGCTCGGCCTTCGCCTCGACCCGCGCGACCGCCGTGGCCCCGGGGGCGCCTGCTAACTTTTGCGCGTCGGCCCCCGAATGAACGACGACGATCCTCCTCGAAGTAGCGTGACGTCGCGTCACGCGGGCCGCGTCTGGCGGCTTGCGGACCGAAGCGATCTGCGTGCGGGCGTGACCGAGCCGTCGGGTTGGCTGGCGTGACCTCGATCAGCCTGATCCTCACGGTGGTGCTCATCGGGATCAACGCCTTCTTTGTCATCGCCGAGTACGCGCTGGTGCGCTCGCGCCCGGCTCGTCTGGAGCTGGCACGTGAGCAGGGTCACCGGGGCGCCGCGCTGGCCCTGCGTCAGCTCGACCGCATCAACGAATACATCTCGGCCGTGCAGATCGGCGTGACCATGACGTCGATCGGCATAGGCGCCCTCGGGGAGCCGGCACTGGCCGATCTGCTGCGGGGCGCGCTGGGAGGCCCACTCAGCCACGGCGTGGCCGTGGTGCTCAGCGTGGTCCTGGCCTACGCCATCATCACCGCGGCCCAGCTCGTCGGGGGCGAGATGGTGCCGAAGTTCTACGCGATCCACCGCGCCGAGGGCGTGGCGCGTCATGTCGCCCCGGCCCTGCAGGCCTTTCGCGTCTTCTTCAGCCCGCTGATCACCGCCCTGACTCTGATCTCGAACCGTATCCTGCGCGCGCTGGGCGTCGATACGGCCGCCGAGGACGGCGGCGGATCCCCCGACGAGCTCAAGCGCCTGATCGCGGAGTCGTTCGCCGGCGGTCAGCTCGACCAGGGCGAGGCCGGCATGCTGCGGGGCGTCTTTCACCTGCACGAGCAGGAGGCGCGCCAGGTGATGACGCCGATTCCCGCCGTCGTCACCGTGGACACCTCCGAGGATGCTGAGACCGCGCTGCGCCGCTGCGTTTCCTCGGGGCACACGCGTCTGGTGGTGACCGAGGACGACAACCGCGACCGGGTGCGGGGCCTCGTGCACTCCAACTCGCTCGCGCGCCTGCTCATGACCGAGGGCGGCCACGCCTCGATCGAGTCCGTGGTGCGCGCTGCCCCGATCGTGCCCGAGACCAAGCCGCTGGATGACCTGCTCGCCGATCTGCAACGCACCCGCAGCTCGATGTCGGTCGTGGTCGACGAGTACGGGCGCGTGGCCGGCATCGTCACCGTCGAGGACATCATCGAGGAGGTCGTCGGTGAGATCGCCGACGAGACCGACCCTGCCGCGGGTGAGGTTCGCCGGTTGGCCAACGGAGACTGGCTCGTTCGCGGCCACGTCGCCGTCACCGACCTGGCCGACTACGACCTGCACCTGCCGGTGGACACCGACGCCTACAACTCCGTCGGTGGCTTCGTGTTCGCCGACCTGGGCCGCCTGCCCCGTCGCGGTGACACGGTCAGCGCCGACGGCTTCTCGATCCGGGTGGAGTCGGTGCGCGAGAACCGCGTCGAGGCCGTGCGCATCCGCGAGCGCCGCCCGGTGCACACGCGCGAGGGCAGCGACGGTGAGGGCGAGACCTAGGTACGGACGGCCTCGGCGCAAGCGCCACCGTCTTCACGTCGCGTGCGGTTCGCCTCGGCCGAGCCCGAAGGGGTGGCATTCGGCCCTCGGCGTTTGACGCTGAGCCAACGGGGCAGCAGCGCCAGATCTTTCCCCGATCAGGAGGTATCTCCGATGATCCTGCGCATCGACCGGCTGCAGACCGAGCTTCCGCCCCCCTCCGAGCCCGATCCGGTGGGCGCCGCGGCGGTGCAGGAGCTGCTGGGGGGCAAGTTCGGCGAGATGTCCACGTTCATGAACTACACCTACCAGTCGTTCAACTTCCGCAGCCGCCAGCAGGCACGTCCCTTCTATGACCTGGTGGCCAGCATCGCGGCCGAAGAGTTCGGCCACATCGAGCTCGTGGCCGCGACCATCAACACGATGCTCACAGGCGCAGCCGAGGGCGAGCCCGGCCGCAGCGGCGTCCTGGGCGACGTGAAGGGGGCTCCCAACACCCAGCAGTTCATCGCCGGGGGGGCCGCGGCGCTGGTACAGGATTCCAACGGCAAGCCGTGGAACGGCGACTACGTGTTCGCGTCAGGCGACCTGATCGAGGATCTGACCCACAATTTCTTCCTCGAGACGGGCGCGCGCAACAACAAGCTCAAGGTGTATGAGATGGTCGAGCACCCGGCGGCGCGCGCGCTCACCGGCTACCTGCTCGTGCGCGGCGGCGTGCACCAGGTTGCCTACGCCCGTGCGCTTGAGCGGCTGACCGGTGCTGAGCTGATGAAGCTGTTCCCCTCGCCACGGATTCCCACCGAGAAGATCCCCGAGTGCCAGCCTCACCTCGAGCGTGGTGAGCATCTCAAGCTCTATCGCTTTTCGCCGAGCGACTTTCAGGAGCTCGCGGCCGTGTTCAACGGGCCGCATCCCGAGACCGGCGAGGAGCTGTCAGTCGCGCAGGACATCTCGCCAGTCGGCGCGCCGGCGTTCGATCTGCCGCCGCAGCCCGCCGTCTTTGCCCCCGGTCCGGCCCCCGAGGAGATCGCCGAGATCGCCGCTCGCCTGCGGTCAGCGGCGGGGCTGCCCGAGCAGCCGACCGGCACCGTGGCCAACGCCGGCGACGACAACGGGGTGGCCGACAAGGTCAAGCAAGCGCTCAGCTGATGCGCTCGCTCGCCCGGACCGTCTGACCCGTTAAACACGACCGGCCCGCGGGGGCAGGCCGGTCGTGCGCACGGGGGAGGCGGGTGTGCGTTTTGCGATCGGAGTCGCACTCACCAGTATGCGCCGCCCGATGAAGTCCAGCTAAAAGGTGGATCAGCGGTGGCTAAGAGCGCGGCGAATCCTTTGGCTTTGGATCCTTCAGGGCCTCGCGGGGGGCGGGGTAGTCGTGAAAGCCGGCGGCCGTCTTGCGCCCGAGGCGGCCCTGCGCCACGAGCTGGGCCACGCGGTCGGGGATGGGCTCGTCGATCGCCTGGGCGATCGCACACGACACATCAAGGCCCACCAGGTCCAGCAGCGCCAGGGGTCCCATGGGGTGGCCCGCGCCCATGCGCATGCACAGGTCGACGTCCTGCGGGGTCATGCCCGTCTGCTCGAGCAGGCGCACGGCGCTGAACAGGTAGGGAAACAGCAGCCGGTTGACGACAAAGCCCGGGAGGTCGGGAACCTCGACCGCTGTGCGTTCCAGGGTCGCGCACATCGCGCGCGCCCGCTCCCGGGTGCGCTCGGTGGCCTGCGCCGGAAAGCACAGCTCCACCAGGCGCATGCGCGCCACCGGGTTGAACACGTGCAGGCCCACGAAGCAGGCCGGTCGACCGCTGGCCGTCGCGAGCTCGGCGACGGAAAGCGAGGATGTGGTCGTCGCCAGCAGCGCCTGCTCGGGCACATGGCGCCCGAGCTCGGCCAGCAACGCTGTCTTCACCGCTGCGTCCTCGACCACGGCCTCCACCACGAAGGTGGCCTCGCGCAGCCGCTCGTGGGTGAGGACGACCTCGACGCCTCCTGCGGTGGACTGCTCGTCGATGCCGTCACACAGGCGGTCGAGCTCCTCGCGTGCGCGGCGCCCCGACGCGTCCGAGCGGGCGAGCATGAGCACATCGCCGTGGCGCGCGGCGAGGGCGGCGAGCCCGCAGGCGATCGCCCCCGTGCCCACCACGGCCACGCGCTCCGCGTGGGTAGCTTGGGCGGCGAGCGGTTGTGGACTTAGCTGCTCAGGCACCTGGGTGAGCCTCCGGTACTGCGTGCGCGGGGAAGTTGACTGACCAGTCAATCTGGGACGGGTGACCGGGTAGAGTAGGGGGCTCGACGGCCCCGGACCTCGTCACGTCGCTCCGGAGCCCCTTTTTCAGCAAAAGCCGCTCTAGGAGTCGGAGGATCCATGAGGCAACCAGAGGGCCGCGAGGTTGTAATCGTCGAGGCCGTGCGCACGCCGATCGGCCGCGGGCACAAGGAGAAGGGCTACTACAAGGACACCCATCCCAACGAGCTGCTCGGCAAGTGCTACACGGAGGTCATCGAGCGCTCCGGGATCGAGGCCTCCGAGGTGGAGGATGTCATCGCCGGCTGCGTGCAGCAGTACGGCGAGCAGATGTTCAACGTAGGGCGAAACGCCTGGCTGCAGGCCGGGCTGCCGGTGGAGACGCCGGCCACCACGGTGGATCGCCAGTGCGGCTCAGCCCAGCAGGCGGTGAACTTCGCCGCTGCCCTGATCGCCGCGGGCGTGCACGACGCCGCCATCGGCTCTGGCGTCGAGCACATGGGGCACATCCCCATGGGCGTGGGCTTCCACTGGGTCGACGAGGTCGGTGGACCCTGGCCCCAGGAGCTGATGGAGCGCTACGGGCTGATCCCGCAGGGGCTGTCCGCCGAGATGATCGCCGACCAGTGGGAGATCCCCCGTTCTGAGCTGGACGAGCTGGGAGTCCGATCGCACCGCTTGGCTCACCAGGCCACCGAGGAGGGGCGCTTCGAGCGCGAGATCGTGCCCATGCGGGTCAACGGTGACACGCTGGTGGCCGATCAGGGCATCCGCCCGCAGACCACCCTCGAGACCCTGGCCGCACTCAAGCCGGCGTTCAAGGAGGACGGGAAGATCACGGCCGGCAACTCCTCCCAGATCTCCGACGGCGCGGCCGCTGTCCTGCTCATGGCGGCCGACCGGGCCAAGGAGCTGGGCCTCAAGCCGCGCGCGCGCATCGTCGACCAGACGACGGTCGGCGTGGACCCGGTGATCATGCTCACCGGCCCGATCCCCGCCACGCGAAAGCTGCTGGAGCGCAACGGCATGAAGATGGGCGACATCGACCTGATCGAGATCAACGAGGCGTTCGCGCCCGTGGTCGCCGCCTGGCGGCGCGAGCTCGAGCCCGACATGGATCGCGTCAACGTCAACGGAGGAGCGATGGCCCTCGGGCATCCCCTCGGCTCCACCGGCGCCCGCCTGATCACCACCCTGCTGCACGAGCTCGAGCGCAGCGACTCCGAGGTTGGGCTGGTCACCATGTGCTGCGGCGGAGGGCTGGGGACGGGAACGCTGATCCAGCGCCTGTAGACCAGCCGGGCGCCCGTCCCGGGGGCACCGGGCCGGACCGCTCCGCCGGAGCAGAGCCGCCGCGCCCGCTCAGTGGCGGCGGGCGCGGCGACCCGCCCCGCGGGGGCGGATCTCATACCGCACGGCGTGCAGCCGGGCCGACCGCGGCGCGGACATCCGGCGCACGCCGGGATGCAGGCGGGCGCTGGCGGCCTGCGGACCTCCACCTGTCCAGTCCACGGCCACCGGGGCGAGCGCGAGCAGCGCCTGCCAGGTGGCCGCGTCGGTCTGACCGGTGGCCGGCAGTCCCCGTTGAGTCTGGAAGCTCCGCAGGTTGGAGTCGGTCTCGGACTGAAAGTAGCCCGTGGTCGGTTGGCTGGGGATGGCGGTGGCCAGATGCTCCTGCATCCACAGCACCTGATCGCCCTTGGCCCCGCTGGCCAGGATGGGCTCGCTCGTGGTGGGCTGGAAGGAGCCCAGCGAGCCGAGCGGAGCGGCCAGGGCCGACCACCCGCGCGATGTCGTCTCCTGCCAGTCCCAGAAGGACAGGCCCCGGGCGCCGTAGGCGCCGGCGAGCTCGCGGAAGCGCACCAGCTGCGACGGGGCGGGGTCCTGGTAGGTCTGGCCCAACGGGTAGAGGGGGCGCCCGTAGATCCGGTTCGCGACGAAAGTGTGCGAGTAGACGGAGTCCACCGAGGTGCCGATGTCCTTCCAGTACATCTGCGGTGCGTTGAACTGCGCGCCGCCCGGACCCAGGAACACGGAGTAGGGAAGCGAGGGGTGATAGTCGACGTAGGGGAAGGAGGCGAGTCCCAGGGCAAAATTGGGGCCGATCTTTGCGCGCAGCTGGGTCACGTAGGTCTGGGCAGCGCCGTAGTGGCCCTCGTACTCGGCCTCGGCGTCGATGACCAGGCAGTCGGCGCCCGCGGCCACGGCCTGCGCACCCAGGTCCGCCTCTCCGGTGGGATGGGTGCCGTAGACGTACTGCCAGGCGCACGCCTTGAGCCCGTTGGCGTGCAGCACCTGCACGAGCTGGGGGGTGAACTGGCCCCAGTAGTTGGTCGAACCGTCAGAGCTCTTGATGAACAGCGTGGTCACGCCCGCCGCCTTGGCGCGCGCGACGATGGACGCCACGTTACCGCCCTCGGACTTGCTCAGGTACCAGATCCACATGCCCTGCCCGTCGAAGGCGCTGGCTTCCCCCGCGCCACTCAGGGCGCTTGGGCGGGTGGGCGTGGGCCGGCGCGGCGTGTGCGCCGGGTGCAGGCGCCGGCGGGTGATGTGAACGGGACCGAACGACCGGCCAAAGCGTCCCCGCGCGAGCACCAGTGCGATGCGCCCCGTACGTGCGCGGCTGGGCACGGCAACCACCAGCCCCAGGCCGGTGCGGTGCAGACGCGCCGTGGGCGAGCGACGACTCAGGCGTCCGTTGGTCAAAGCGGGGAAGGCCACGCTCATTCCCGTGTGCAGGCCGTGGCCGCGCACGAGCAGACGTCCGCCGGTTGACACCAGGTGCGCGTTGGCTGTGCATGAGCTGGCGGGTACGCAGCGCACGTCGATGATGCTCGCCGCTGTCGAGGTCAGACGGCGCCGGGCCGAAGTCGACCGTCGCGGGCTAGCCGTCCTGCGCGGGGTCGGCCGGGCGGCGCGCTTCGGCGCGGCGGCCGGGGCACCGCCCGGATTCGCCGGCGCCCCGAGGGCTCCGGTGGTCGCGGCCAGGCACACCAGCACCGCCGCCGCGACGACGGCCCTGACTCGCTGACGGATCCTGGGGCTCACGGGAAAAGGAGTTCTCTCTGGTCGCTGCTCGCTGCACAGGCAACCAGAGCTCGGCCGCCCACATCGTTGCGCCCCGGGGTGTACGACGCGCCAGACCGCGGCGGAGTGGGGGCGACCTTAGCGAGTATGGGCCAGCAAACCGAGCAAGGTGGGCAAAGTTGCGCGGGATCGGCAGGAAAATCGTTCAAGGGTTCGACGCCGACCGCCGCCGGCGCCAGCGGGCCCGGGCCGGGGCCGGTCAGGACGCCAGCGGAGCACCTAGCCCCAGCCCAGGCCGGTCGGCGCGGCGACCACCGCAAGCGGGCTGTCGGGTAGGTCGGCGGGGGGGACGGGGAGGTTGTAGGCGGCCGGGGCGACATCGTTGGGGGAGTCGGGGTGAAACAGGGCTGCCAGGTACTGGATGTGGCCCCGGCCGGGACCGAGCTCGAACTGCCCGCCGCCGTAGGTGCCGATGGCACGCTCCGCGCAGAAGTCATAGGCGTCGAGCAGCGAGCGCACGCCGCCGAGGCGCGACGGCTTGATGTTGATCATGCGCGGCCGGTAGGGAAGGGCCTCGATGTCCGCGATGGAGTGGATCGGGGCGTCCCAGGAGAAGCGCTCGCGGTGGGCGGCGAGGACCGGCTCGGTCTCGGGCGCGAGGGCCGGATCTTCGATCCAGGCGCGCGGGAACGCCTGCACGACCCGCTCATAGAGCACCGGGTCGGGCGGCTGATCGACCGGGGAGCCGACGTAGAGCCCCTTGAAGTCGACCGAGTCCACCGCGCCGGTGGCCGCCAGCTCGGCGATCAGCTGCTCGTCCCACGAGCTCGTCGGATCGAGCTTGAAGCGCAGGTCGGGGTGCGCCTCGAGGCGGCGACGCAGCGGCGCCAGGGTCGGCGGCTCGCCCAGGCGCAGCGAGACCACGAAGGTGACGGGCCGGGGAGGGCGTCCGAGGCGCGCATGCAGGCTCTGGCCGGCCTGGAGCAGCCCCAGGTCCAGGGCGGCCGACTCATAGGCCCAGCGCCGGTAGCCGCGGGATACCTCACGGCGCGGGGGCCGTGCAAACAGCTCGAGCGCGGACAGATGCGCGCAGAACGAGGCCAGCGTCCACTCGCCGGCGAGCGCGAGCCCCGGCCCGGTGGCCTGCAGCACGTCGTGGTCCTCGGCCTCATAGACCACGTCCTCACCCACCCCCTCGTGGGCGCCGCCCCGCAGCCGAATGAGCGTCGTCTTGCGCGTGAAGTCACTGGAGACCTCCGCGCACAGTCCCTCCAGGCCATAGCCGTCGATGCGCACCGGCAGGTCGGACACCAGGTCCCAGGTGCGCACGGCCACCCGTCCTTATACGGCGCGTTCGGGGTCCGCTCGGCGAGCGGCGGCCGTGGCGTCGTCCTGAAGCCTGGTCACCAGCTCGTCCAGGCGCAACTGCTCGAGGCCCTGGCCCACCGCCTCGAGCTCGGCCGCGCAGTACTCGATCAGGCCACGCCCCTCCCGCACGAGCGCGAGCGTCTCGCGCAGTCCGGCTTCCCCCGAATCCAGACGTCGGATGATCTCCTCGATGCGGGCCGAGGCGCCCTCGTAGGAGGTCTGCGCGTCGGCGCTCGTGTCGCCCCTCGCTGCGTCCTGATGGTCAGTGTCCATGGCCGCCATCGATGGTGGCAGCCACGGTGCCGTCGCTGAAGGCGATGTCCACGCGACCGGCCGCAAGAGTCGCGGTGGCGCTGCCCAGCGGCTCACCGCGGTCGTCTCGGACCAGCGCGAAACCTCGCTCGAGGGTGCGCTGGGGGTCATGGGCGTCCAGCGCCGTGGCCAGGTGGGCCAGCTCCCGGCGACGCGCGGCCGACCCCGACGCCCGGCGCAGGTCATGCGCCCGGCCGCCGAGGTCACGACCGGCGCGCTGGCGCTCCAGCGAGGAGGCGGCGGCCTTGCGCGTCAGGACCAACAGGCGTCGCTGTATGCGGGTGATCTCCCGGCCTTCGCGCCGCCGTCCGCTGGCGCGCAGCTCACGCAGGCTCTGCTCCAGGCGCGAGCGCTCACGCGCGACGTGCTCGGACGGAGCCCGGGCCTGACGCGCGAGCAGCTCGGCGCGCACCAGAACCGACCGGCGAGCGTGCGCGGCCAGCCGTTCGCCTGCGACGGCTACGGCCTCGCGGGCCTGCAGGCAGTGCAGCGGCACTGCCGCCTCGGCGGCGTGCGTGGGCGTCGAGCAGCTCACGGCCGCGACGTCGTCGATCAGCGTGCGGTCGGTGTGGTGGCCCACCGAGGCGATGACGGGCACTGCGAGCAGGGCGACCGTTCGGCACAACGTCTCGTCGCAGAAGCACAACAGGTCAGACAGCGAGCCTCCGCCCCGAGCGACGACGATGACCTGGGCCCCGCCCACCGCGGCCAGTTCCTGCAGGGCGCGAGCGATCGCGGGCGCGGCGTGGCGGTCCTGCACGGGCGCAAAGCCCCACACCAGGCGCCCGGCCCAGCCGCGTCGCCGCAGGCCGGCCAGGACGTCGTCGCGCGCCTTGCCACTCTCACCAGTGACGACGCCGATGACCCGCGGCAGGCGCGGCCGGGCCAGGCGCCGTTGCGTATCCAGCAGGCCCTCGATGTCCAACGCCTTGCGCAGCCGGTCGATGCGCGCGAGCAGGTCACCCTCGCCCGCGATCCGCAGATCGCTGACGTCGAAGGAGAAACCCGGCGAGGAAGCGACGCTGCCGGCGTAGTAGTCACAGCCGCCGCCGACCACTACCTGCATTCCGTCGGCCACTGGGCCGTGCGCGGCTACCAGTCTCTCCCAGTCCACGCGCCAAGCCGCGCACGGCACCGCGCCGGACGCGTCGCGCAGCTCGAAGTACACCCGGGCGCGCGCCGAGCGCAGGTTGACCAGCTCGCCCAGCAGCTGCACGCGCGTGAAGGCGCGCAGGCGCCGCTTCAGCGCGGTGGCGTACTCGCCCACGGGAAACGGCCCGGGCAGGCCGCTGCCCGGGATGCCGACGGCGTCGGTGGCCGGCAGGCCCGGTGGCCCGTCAGGATCGGCGGAAGCGCTGCCCATCGCTGGTCCTGAGCATAGGCGCCGGCGCGGGCGCCATCCGCAGGCGAGCACGGCCACCGTCGCCCGATGGTCAGGACAGAGGACCATGCGCGCAACCGGTCAGCTGGGCGTTCATATACTCGCGCCGTGGCTCGCACAACCCGCGCGCACCGGTAGGCGATCGGGGGTGCCTCCGGCCCGCAAGCGCAGCACCCCCTCGCGCAAGCGCCGCGCCGCGGGCGCACGCGTGTCCCCCCGACCGACCGACAGCGCCGGCGCAGCCGACGCGCCGCGGACGGTCACCGGCGGGTCAAGAGCCGGAGCACGTGCCCAGGGATCGCCTTCGCGCAAGCCCTCTCAAGCAAGCAGCGACGGGCGTCCGCAGGCTCCCTGGCATCCGCTGCCGCTGTCCGAGATGCTCATTCTCGCAGGGGCTGCGGGCTTTCTCATCGGGCTCGTGCGTGGACCGACCGCCAGCGGCCTGATCGCCGCCAGCGTTGCCGCCGTGGCCCTCGGCACCCTGGAGGTCACGCTGCGCGAGCACCTGTCCGGGTTTCGCTCTCATACGGTGCTGCTTGCCCTGCTTCCGGCGGTGGTGGTGCACACCGTGGCCGTGCTCGTCGCCGGGCGGTTCACTCACGTCGGACGGACGCTCAACCTCGTTCTGATCGCGGTCGACGTGGCCATCGTGGTCACCCTGTTCAGGTTGCTGCGCGCTCGTTACGGTCGCGCGCGCCTGCGCCGCCGCTCCAGCCTCCGGCGCTCCTGAGCTCCTGCCTGCAACCGGTGCTCAGCGGGTGAGCGAGGGCAGCGTGCGCTCGCCGCTGTCGCCCCCGCCGCGGTTCTCGCCCGTGTAGCCCAGGCGCTCCAGGCGGGCGATCTCGCGCTCGCCCTCCACGCGCGCCGGATGCTCGGGGGCAAGCTCGGCGATCAGTCGAGCGATGCGATTACGCAGCTGCAAGGCGAAGTGCGGAGTCGATGCGCCCATCAGCTGGCGCACGTCCTCCACCGTGACGGTGTGCTGGCGCGCGTGCTGCAGGCGCTCTGGATTCTCGGCCTGGGCCATCGCGCCCTGGCAAGATAGCGTGCCCCAGGGCGGATCGAAGCGCCTCCGACCAAAGACTGATGGCTTCGCCAGAGCGCAGACCCCGGTCGACGATGTGCAAGCTTTGTTGCGGGTTTGCTAGGGTCCCGCGCCGACACGCCGAATCCTCGGTCAGATACCGAGGAACGGGGGACCCGAGTTGTTGGGGCGAATCTCAGCGGTCAGCAGGCCGCTGGAAGCGCAGGCTCTTTCCGCGCTAGCCCGTCAGCTAACCCCGCAGGCCGACGAAAGAGGTAGCTGTGCGGTCGCGAGCTCTGTTGACGTTCGGTGGTGTCATCCTGGCGGCCGCCGCCATCGCCACCCCGGCCATGGCCGACGGAACGGGCGGTTCGCCCGCCCCGCAGGGCAGCGGCTCGCCCCAGCAGCCGGCGCCGTCTGACCCGCAGAGCGCCTCCCCGGGCCAGCCGGGTGCCGGCCAGCCCGGGTCTGATCCCTACCCTGCACCCGGCACTGCCCCGGAGCCTCCTCAGCTGATCGTGCCCGGCAAGGTGGCCAAGATCGAGAACGGGATTGCCGCCGCACCGGCAAGTGCCCCTCCGGCCGTGCAGGACGCGATCTGGACGGCCAACGCCATCGTGGGCAAGCCCTACGTGTACGGGGGAGGTCATGGCGCCTTCCAGGCCTCGGGCTATGACTGCTCCGGCAGTATCTCCTACGCCCTGCACGGGGGAGGGCTGCTGAGCGCACCGCTGGACTCAAGCGAGCTCGAGAGCTTCGGAGCCGCGGGCAAGGGGCACTGGATCACCATCTTCGCCAACGGCGGGCACACCTACATGAACATTGCCGGGATACGGCTGGACACCAGCACGGCCGGAGACCGGTCGGGCAAGAAGGGCCCGCGGTGGCGGCGCTTGCGCCGATCCAACGCGGGCTACTCAAAGCGCCACCCGGTCGGTCTGTAGGCCTCAGTTCCTCGCTTGGGTGGGCGGCCGCGGTTCGCGGTGGCGGTCGCTCATGGGCCGGCTCTCGGGTCGCGGCTGTGCCCGGCCGGCGGTCGGCTACGCTTGACCCTCGGAATCGACCCACATGGGAGGATGAGATGGCCGGCCTGAGCGGGCGCATGTCCACCGTCGTCAAGGCGAAGATGTCCAAGCTGCTCGACCGGGCGGAGGATCCCGCCGAGACGCTCGACTACAGCTACCAGCAGCAGCTGCAGCAGCTGCAGAACGTCAAGAAGGGCATCGCCGACGTCGTCACGGCCAAGAAGCGGCTGCAGATGCAGGAGGCATCGCTGCAGCAGAGCGTGGTCAAGCTCGACACGCAGGCCCGGCAGGCGTTGGCCGCCGGCCAAGAGGACCTGGCGCGCACCGCGCTGGAGCGCAAGACTCTCGCTCAGGGCGAGCTTCAGTCCTTGGACAGCCAGGTCGCCGAGCTCGAGGGCCAGCAGCAGAAGCTGACCGACTCCGAGCAGAAGCTGCGCGCCAAGATCGAGTCCTTCCGCACCAAGAAGGAGGTCATCAAGGCCCAGTACTCGGCGGCCGAGGCCCAGGTGCGCATCTCCGAGGCGGCCACCGGCGTGGGCGAGCAGATGGCTGACGTAGGACTGGCCATGCAGCGCGCGACGGACAAGACCGAGCAGATGCGCGCCCGTGCCTCGGCGGTGGAGGAGCTCGAGGCGGCGGGCACGTTCGAGGACCTGACCGCGCTCGGCCCGGGCAAGGACGACATCGATCGTCAGCTCGAGCAGATCGGCCAGCGCAGCACCGTCGACGACGAGCTCTCCAAGATGAAGGCCGAGCTCGGTCCCGCGGGCGCGAGCCCCGCACTGGACCAGGGGGCCGGCGCCCATCCGCCTGCGGACGTGCCCAAATGATCGTGCGCGTGCTCCACGACGCTCAGTACGAGCTGGACGAGAGCGCCCTGAAGCCACTGCACGAGCTCGACGAGCGCTGCCACCGGGCGGTTGCCGACCAGGACGAACAGGCCTTTCACACGTGCTACGCGCAGCTGCTGGCCATTCTGCGCAGCGCGGGTCGGCCGCTGGCCGACGATGACCTGCGCACCTCGGACCTGATGTTGCCCCCGGCGGACGTCTCCTTGGAGGAGGCCCGCCGCGACCTCGGCGAGCACGGTCTGATACCAGACTAGCGACACTCTGACCCCGGTCAGATCGGGGTGCCCCAGAGCGGAAACCAGCGCTCGAGCTCGGGCTCCAGCGGTAGCTCCTTGTCCATCTGGGCGCGTAGCTGAAGCTCACGCTCGGTGGCACGCTCTCCCACGGGCGCGCCGGGCGCAGGCACGAACGGGTACCAGAGCCCGCGCTTGTAGTTGTAGATGAAGTAGACGGCCTGTTCGCGGGTGTCGCGAAATGCGAAGACCGCGCACAGCAGGCGCTCTCCATGGCCCGCCTGCTCGATCGATCCCGACACCGCATTGACGCCCACCGCCAGATCGTCCACCGCGTGGGCGCGGAGCACCATCCAGCGGTAGCCGTAGTCGTCGTCCTGAGTGGACACCGCGGTCCCCGTCTCGGCCCCCGTGGCCTGCACCACCTGTTCCATGTCACGCAGGCTGGCCTCGAACTCCGCCGTGGCCAGCGGTTGAAAGACGATCGCCGCCGCCCCCGCCGAGTTGATCTGCGCCGAGGCCGACAGTGTGACGGCGGCGGTGGTGATCGCGAAGAGTCGGTCCGGGGCGGGACCGCTGACCTTGTGGCGGCCGGTGAGCGCGTCCAGGAAGCCCATGTCGAGGTGGTTGAGGCTCCCGGCCGATTCAGCGGGCTAGGCGGTGCCCGCCAGCTGTGACTCAAGGCGCCCCAGGGCAGCCAGACGAGCGTCCAGCGGCGGGTGGTCGGAGAACAGGTTCATGAGCGACTGCTTCGCGCGGGCGGGCACGATGTAAAACGCGCTCAGCCCCTCCGCGGACCGCAGGTCGCGGCTCGGGATGTGCTCGATGGTGCCGCTGATCTTCAGCAGCGCCGACGCCAGCGCGCTGGGGCGGCCGGTGAGCACCGCCGAGCCGCGGTCGGCGGCGAACTCGCGGTAGCGCGACAGCGCCTGCATGAGCAGGAAGGAGAGCCCGTACACGACCGCCGAGACCAGGATCACCAGGCCGAAGTCGTTGCTCTCGCCGTCATCTCCGCCTCCGAAGCCGCCGCCGAAGAAGAAGCCGAACTGCACGATGAAGGCGGCGATCGAGGCGAAGAAGCTGGCCAGGGTCATCACCATCACGTCGCGGTTAACCACGTGGGACAGCTCGTGGGCCATGACCCCCTCGAGCTCGGCCGCAGAGAGCAGGGAGAGCAGGCCCGAGGTGGCGCACACCGTGGCCGCCTTCTGGGAGCGTCCCATGGCGAACGCGTTGGGCATGGGGGTGTCGACCACCGCCACCCGGGGCTTGGGCAGGTCGGCCTGCACGCACAGGCGCTCGATGATCGCGTGCAGCTCGGGCGCCTGTACGGGGCTGACCTCATGGGCCCCCATCGCGGCCAGGGCGATCCGGTCGGAGGTGAACAGCTGCAGCGCGAACAGGCCGGCGGCCACCACCAGGATGGTCACCGCTCCGACGCCGGAGGCGAACAGGGCGCCGACCAGCGCGGCGTAGACGAGACCCAGCAGGAACATCGTGAGCACCATGCGGGCCTGCAGCCCGCTGTCGCGCCCGAAGCTTCGCCGCGAGTTGGCCATATCTCGATTGTGGCAGAAGCGAATGCGTGCGCTGGGTCGTGAGACGGACGCTCAGGCCAGCGCGCCGGGACCCTCCGGAGCGCGGCCCAGCGGCGGCTTACCGGCCAGCGCCCGCGCGATGAAGCGCACCGAGTAGGCCTGCAGCTCCGGGTCGTGCTGCACCGAGCGGTGGTGGCCGCCCGGCACGATGACCAGTCGCTTCTCCGGCGTGCGCGCCGCCGCCATCAGGCGGCGCGAATGCTCAGCGGGGACCCGCTCGTCGCCCTCCGCGTGCATGAGCAGCAGGGCGGTGTCCAAGGTCGCCACCGCGTCCGTCGCCTCATGGGCCTCCAGCACCCTGGTGAGCGCGGGCTCATCGGCGGCGCAGTCAAGCTCTCCCCGGCGCAGGGCCCGTCGCAGCTGGCCGGCCTCGGCCGGGCAGATCGCCACCACGGCGCGCGGGCGCACGTCGCGGGCCGCGGCGAGGGCCAGGAAGCCGCCCATGCTCGATCCGCGCAGGGCAACCGGACCGGGTCCGAGAAGCGCGGACATGGTGGCCACGTCGCTGAGCGCGCGACCGTCCAGTCGGCCTGAGCTGTCCCCATGTCCGCGCTGGTCGAAGGCCACCGCGGCGATCCCCTGAGCGCGGACGGCTCGCGCGAAGTCGAAGTGGCTCTCCTTGCAGGAGCCGGCGCCGTGGAGGATGACCACTCCGCCGGTGGTCGGCCCGGGAGGACGGAACAGAGCGTAGGCCAGACCGTCGTGGCGTCCCATCTCCTGCGGTGGCGCAATCGTCATGAGCCGGCTGCGGGCCATGGGGCGATCATAATCCCGCGATGGCCGTTCACACCGAGCTCTCACCCGTGTTCCCGTCGGGCAGCCGTCTGGACTCTCGCGGTCACCTGCACGTCGGCGGCTGTGACACGCTCGAGCTGGCGCGTGAGTTCGGCACGCCGGCCTATGTCGTGGCCGAGGACGACGTGCGTTCGCGCGCCCGATCCGCTCTGGCCGCTGCGCGCGTGTGTCATCCCGACCTGCAGGTCGTCTTCGCCGCCAAGGCCATGCCCTGCACCGCCGTACTGCGCGTGCTCGCCGAGGAGGGCACGTGGTGCGATGTCGCCTCAGGCGGTGAGCTTCACCTCGCGCTGCGGGCCGGCTTCGCCCCCGAGCGCCTCGTGCTGCACGGCAACGCCAAGTCCGCGGCCGAGCTTCGCCGCGCCCTGGGGGTCGGCGTCGGGCTGATCGTCATCGACAACGACAGCGAGATCGACCGCCTGACTGAGCTGGTGGCCGACGGAGCCCTGGACCCAGCCGACGCCCAGGCGGTGCTCATCCGCGTGACGCCGGCCGTGAGCGGTCGCACTCACGCCAAGATCTCCACGGGGCAGGCCGATTCGAAGTTCGGCTTTGGCCTCGACCAGGCCCCGGCGGCCATCGAGCGCGTGCGGTCCGTCGCGGGCCTCGATCTGCAGGGGCTGCACGCCCACGTGGGCTCGCAGCTCACCGAGCTCTCGCCGCTGCGGGCGACGGCCGAGGCTCTGGCCGGCCTGGGTGAGCACGGCGTCTATGACCTGGGTGGAGGCCTTGGCGTCGCCTACACCGACGAGGATCGTCCGCCGTCGATCGAGGACTACGTGGCTGCGGTGGCCGACGGCGCCCGCGAGCATCTGGGCGCGTCACGACTGCTGATCGAGCCCGGTCGCGCGCTCGTGGCCAACGCCGGAGTCACGCTGTACAGCGTGGAGAGCGTCAAGCGAAACGTGTCCACCTGGGTGGCCGTCGACGGGGGCATGTCGGACAACCTGCGTCCGATGCTCTACGGCGCCCGCTATCGGGCGGAGGTGGCTGACCGCTTCGGGGGGTCGACCCCCTGCCGACTGGTGGGCAAGCACTGCGAATCGGGAGACGTGATCGTGAGCGACGCGCTGCTCGACGATCCGCGTCCCGGCGATGTCATCGTCACTCCGGCTACCGGCGCCTACGGCTACGCCATGGCCAACAACTACAACGGCGTACTGCGCCCGCCGGTGATCCTCTGCCGAGACGGGGACGCCCGCGTCGTCGTGCGCCGGGAGACGCTCGAGGACCTCGGGGCACGTGACGTCCTTTAGGGTCGGCCTGCTGGGCTACGGGACGGTGGGCCGTGCCTTCGCCGCGCTGCTCGAGGAGCGCGGCGAGCATGTGCTTGCGCTGACCGGCCGGCGTCCGGTGGTGTCCGGGGTGCTCACTCGCGGGCGCGGGAACTTTGACGAGGTGCTCTCGGGCTGCGAGCTGCTGGTGGAGCTGATCGGCGGAGTGGAGCCGGCGCGCGAGTACGTGCTGGCCGCCATGCGCGCCGGTCGCTCGGTGGTCACGGCCAACAAGCAGCTGCTCTCCCAGCACGGCGACGAGCTTTTCGCCGCGGCTCGCGAGCACCGCGTGCAGCTGCGCTTCGAGGCGGCCGTCGCGGGGGTGGTTCCGGTGATCAGGGTGCTCTCGGAGTCGTTGGCCGCGGCGCACGTGGACCGCATCCACGGGATCGTCAACGGTACGACCAACTACATACTCGGGGCCATGGCGGCTGGCCTGTCCTACCCCGCCGCGCTGGCGGAGGCCCAGCGCCTGGGCTACGCGGAGGCCGACCCCAGCGACGATGTCAACGGACGCGATGCCGCAGCCAAGATGGCGATCCTCGCCCGACTGGCCTTCGGCACCCCGGTGCGCCTGGACGACGTGCGCTACGAGGGCATCGAGCATCTGCAGGCCGACGACCTCGAGTACGCGCGCGAGCTGGGCCTTGGCCTCAAGCTGGTCGGCACGGCCGAGCGTCTGGACGGCGGCCTATCCGTGCGCGTGCATCCCGCCTTCTTGTATGCGGGGCACCCGCTGGCCTCGGTGTCGGGTCCGTTCAATGCGGTGACCGTCGAGGCACCCTCCATCACCGAGATCACCATGTCCGGGCCCGGAGCCGGAGGCCCGCAGACGGCCTCGGCCGTGCTTGGCGACGTCATCAGCGTGATGTTTCCGCCCGCCACGCCGCCACCCCCCGAGGCCCCCCTGCGCCTCGTCGAGGACGTGGCCTCCGCCTTCTACATTCACATGGAGGTGGCCGATCGTCCCGGCGTGCTGGCGATGGTGGCAGAGGTGCTCGGCCGCCACGGCGCGTCGATCAAGTCGGTCGTGCAGCGCGGGCTCGAAGGCAATGCGCGCCTGGTGATGGTCGTCCATCCCCTGGCCGAGTCCCAGCTCGCCGCGGCTCTGCAGGAGATCTGCGGCCTGGAGCCGCTGCGCTCACCCCCCCGGGCGATCCGCGTGATCGAAGAGGAGTTCGTATGACCCGGCCGCGGGTCTTCACCGACGCGGCAGCCAAAGGTCTACCGCAGAGCCGCAGGCCGTGCCCGGACTGATCGAGCGCTACCGCGAGCGGCTGCCCTTCGCGGCAACCGACCCCGTGGTCACGCTGCACGAGGGCTCCACGCCGCTTGTCCCTGCGCCGTTTCTGTCCGAGCTCGTGGGCGCCAGCGTGTACCTCAAGCTGGAGGGGGCCAATCCCACCGGCTCCTTCAAGGACCGGGGCATGACCTGCGCGGTGTCGGCCGCGGTTCGCGAGCACGCCAACGCGGTGATCTGCGCGTCCACCGGCAACACCGCCGCCAGCGCGGCCGCCTACGCGGCCAGGGCGGGGCTGCGTGGCGTGGTGATCGTGCCCGACGGGAAGATCGCCACGGGAAAGCTCGCCCAGGCCCTCATGCACGGGGCGCGCGTCATCGCCATCCACGGCAACTTCGACCAGGCGCTCACGCTGGTGCGCGCCCTGGCCGACAGCCACCCCATCGCCCTCGTGAACTCCGTGAACGAGTTTCGCCTGGAGGGCCAGAAGACGGCGGCGTTCGAGCTCCTGGAGGAACTGGACGGAGAGCTGGACGCCCTCTGCATCCCGGTGGGCAACGCGGGGAACGTGACCGCTTACTGGAAGGGCTTCGTCGAGTCCGGAACGGCTCCGCGGCTGCTCGGCTTCCAGGCCGAGGGCGCCGCTCCGCTGGTGCGTGGCGCGCCCGTGGCCGCTCCCGAGACGGTGGCCAGCGCGATTCGCATCGGCAATCCTGCGCGCTGGGAGGAGGCCATGGCCGCCATGACTGCCTCGCGAGGGGTGATTCGTGCCGTCAGCGACGCTGAGATCCTGGACGCCTACAGCATGCTGGCCAGCAGGGAGGGCGTCTTCTGCGAGCCGGCCTCCGCCGCCGCGGTCGCCGGTTTGCTCAAGTACGGAGCCGAAGGCGCCCAGAGCGTTGCCTGCGTGCTGACCGGACACGGCCTCAAGGATCCTGACACCGCGCTCAACCAGGACCACGCGGTGATCGCCTGCGACGCCGAGCTCGGGGCACTGGAGCGCGTGGTGCTCGGATGAGAGCCGGGGAGCGCCGCGGGGCGGCGCCCAGCGGCGCGCGCGCGACGCCGCTGTGCGCCTGGGGGGCCTGACGGTGCAGCGTCGGCGCCTGGTGCGCGTGCCCGCATCCTCGGCCAATCTGGGACCGGGCTTTGACAGCTTCGCCGCCGCGGTCGCCCTGCACCTGGAGCTCGAGGTGCGCGAGACCGGTCGCTTCGCGGTGCACACGGATCTGTCGCTGCCGCTGGGCCGCGAGAACCTGTGCGTACGCGCGTTCGAGCTGCTGCACGAGGCGGATGGCTTTGAGTTCTTCATCCGTTCGGCCATCCCCCTCGGAGGCGGCCTGGGCTCCAGCGCGGCCGCGACCGTGGCGGGTCTGCTGGCGGCCGACCATCTGTTCGAGCTCGACGCCGACGTCCTGGCCCACGCCGCTGCGCTGGAGGGTCACCCCGACAATGCGGCCGCTGCCCTGCGGGGCGGGTTCGTGGTGTGCGCCGAAGGCGGCGTCGTACGCCTGAATCCACCGACGGGCCTGGAAGCCCTGCTCGTGGTGCCGGACAAGCCGGTGCGCACCGACGACGCCAGGGCCGCCCTGCCCACCCAGGTCCCGCTCGCCGACGCCGTGCACAACAGCGCCCATGCTGCCCTGCTGGCCCTGGGGTTGGCCCTGGGAGACTGGGACCTGGTCGCCCGCGGACTGTCTGACCGCCTGCACCAGCGGCGCCGCGCGCACCTGTTCCCGCGCTCGTACGCCCTGCTGGAGCAGGCCCGCCGGCTGGGAGCGCTGGGCGCGACCATCTCGGGAGCCGGTCCCGCCGTCCTGGTGTGGTGCTTCTATGAGCAGACGGGAGGGGTCATGGACTCACTGCGGACGCTGACCGAGGGCTGGGCGCGCGTGCTGCGCGCGCCTTTCGAGCCCCAGGGCGCGGACGTGCGCACGCTCTAGCGGTGCCGGTCCGGTCGCTCGCGGGTGCCTGGCCGCTCAGGCCGCCAGGGTGGCCAGGCGCCGGCGCGCCGGGCCCATGCCCTCCAGGCGCGCGAGGACCTCGTCGGCGAGGGCCAGGTAGTCGGCCCCCAGGTCCGGACGATGGTCAAGAATCGAGATGGCGCGCTCACTGGACTCGGCGTAGGCGATCGAGGAGCGGATCGTGGTCTTGAACAGCCGGTCGTCGAAATGCTCGCGAAGCTGCGCGTACGCCTCACGGGAGTGCACGGTGCGCATGTCGGCGATGTTGAGCACCACCCCCAGCCACTCCAGATCGGGATTGAGGCTCTCGCGCGCCAGCTCGACCACCTCGAGGGCCTGCTCGACGCCCTGCAGCGCGAAGTACTGAGCCTCGGCGGTGACCAGCGCGAAGTCGGCGGCGATCAGGGCGTTGACGGTGAGCAGGCCAAGCGACGGCGGACAGTCGATGAGGATCACGTCCCAGTCCGCGCGCAACGGCGCGAGCGCTCGGCGCAGGGTCAGCTCACGTCCCATCTTGCCGCCCAGCACGAGCTCGGCCTCGGCCAGGTTCAGGCTCGCCGGGATGATCTCCCCGTGCACGGCAGCGGCCGCCTTGGCGCGCCCGGTGAGCACGTCGCCGACGGTCGGCTCGGTCTCCGGCGGGACGTCGAAGTAGTCCGACAGGTTGCCCTGGGGATCGAGGTCGATGACCAGCGTGCGCACCTGCACCCGACGCAGGACGTCGGCAAGCGTGCGCACCGTCGTCGTCTTACCGGTGCCACCCTTCTGGGACAGCACGGAGATCGTGTGCGCCATGGCGCGCGATACTACGCCGAGGTGGTCCGTGGACGCCGGCCGGTCGGGGGCGGCAGCCGGGGGGACCACCGCGAGCCCCCACCCTGCCTGACGGACTCCGAGCTAAAGACCGGTGTCAGGCGACCGGCGAGGCGTCCGGCGCGATCACGCCGGCCACTGAGGTGGGCGCCAGGAAGTACAGGCGAAAGCGACCGATGACGATCTCGTCACCGTCGCTCAGCGTGCGCCCCTCGACCCGTTCGCCATTGACGAACACTCCGTTGAGGCTGCGATCGTCGAGCACCCGCACCCCGTCCTCGTGGCGCACGACCAGGGCGTGACGACGCGAGACGGTGGGGTCGTCGAAGCGCACGTCGGCCGCGAGGCTGCGACCCACGCGGGTCCATTCGCGCGTGAGGGCCATCACGACGGTTTGCTCGAGGTCCCGGTAGGCGAGGTACTCGCCGGGCTCGGTGATCCGTGCCCGTGCGTGCTCGAGCCAGGCCCGCTGGTCGTCGGGCTCAGGCGCCGCGGCCCCGTTGCGGGCAAAGCGTCCCGTGCTGAACAGCGACGCCCGCACGAAGCTGCGCCCGGCGCACCCCGGACAGTCAAAGAGGGCGTCCTCCGCCGCCAGGGTGAGGACGTAGCCGCACTGCTGGCAGCGAAACGAGCCGTTGCCGGCCATGGTCCCAGACGTGAGTGACTCCATCTCTAAAGCTCCCTCGAAAGCTGGATGACCTGGCTCGCGAAACCCGCGAGAGGCCAGTGACCCTCAGCGGCAATGCATCGCGATCATAACGGAGAATGTCAACTACAGGGAAACGCCCAAGACGCCAATTTGCGGGCTCGTTCGCGCTGCGCCACCAGAAGGACCCCGGAGGCACACGGCGAAAGCCCTGACATGCCCCCGCTGCTGTCTGACGTCGAGCATCTCGAGCGGGAGCTGCTCCGTCGCGGCGTCGGCGCCCTCTCGGCCGCTCGCCACCGTTGCGCGGACTGTGCTCGCACCCCCCTGATCGGCGAGCACATCCACCTCTATGAGGGTGGGCGCGTGGTGTGCGAGCTGTGCCGGGCGTTGCGAAGCCAGGCTCCTGCGCGCTCTGAGGTCGTTCGCCACGGCGAGCACGGCCATACCGTGCGGCTGACCGCCCGCGCAGCGTAGGCCAATCGACCAGCGCCGCCCGGCTCTCAGGCAGCGCTCTAGACTGGCGCGCGCCATGGTCCCCGTGAGCTCCTCGGTCCTCATCGATGTCCCGCGCGAGCAGGTGTTCGCCTACCTGTCGGACATCGCCAACCATCCCGAGTTCACCGATCACTACCTGGTGGACTGGCACCTCACACGCGAGGAGTCGCGCGGCCGCGGCGCTGGTGCCCGCTTTCGCGTCAAGGCGCCCCGCAACCGGTTCGCCTGGGGGGATCTCACCCTGTCGGAGGTCGAGTCGCCCCACCGCATCGTGGAGGTCGGGCGCGGCGGCAAGGAAAATCGCACCCGGATGCGCGGGATCTATGAGATCACCGTAGCGCCCGGCGGCACCACGCGGGTGCAGTTCACGCTGGAGACCGAGCCCGCAATGTTGTCTGACCGCTTGATGGAGTCCCTGGGTCAGCGCGGCTGGTTCAAGCGCCAGAACAACAGGGCCATGCGTCGGCTGCGCTCGATCCTCGAGGAGGACCACGACCGCGGCGCCCGAGCCACCTTGGCGGCGCGCTAGAGCGGGTGGATAGACTGCCTCGCCGCATGCGCCGCCCTGGCCTCGTCGCGCTCCTCCTGCTGCTCATCGCGCTCAGCGCGTGCGGGCGGTCGCACACCCGGGTGACCAGCGGCGACAACACCGGCGCGGGCGGGGTGAACTCCTCCTACCTCGACGTCGGCAAGCTCCAGTATCAGGTGCAGATCTCGCGCCAGCTCAACCCCAGCGACCCCGAGGATCGCTCCTACCTGGCCGGCCTGCCGGCCAACGGCCTGAAGCCGGGGTACCAGTGGTTCGGCGTCTTCATTCTCGTCCTCAACCCCACCAGCACCGCTCAGCAGCCCACGCAGAGCTTCACGCTCAGCGACACGCAGGGGCACAGCTTCTCACCCCAGGCGCTCGGGGCACAGAACGAGTACGCCTATCGGGCAGCGCCGATCGCCGCCAAGGACCAGATACCGCAGGCCGACACGACGGCCGCCAACGGTCCGACGCAGGCCGCCGTCCTGGTGTACAAGCTCCCGGTCACCGCCTATGACAACCGCCCGCTGACGCTCAAGATCACCGACCCCTCCAGCAACCAGACCGGTACGGTCCAGCTCGACGTGTAGCCGGCGGGGGTTGGGTGCCGGTGTGCCCGCGGCGCGGGCGTCGTCCTACGCAGGGGTGGGTTACGCAGCGGTTGCCAGCCTACCCGGCGGCGAGGGCGCCGCGCAGCACCTGGCGGGCCACGGGAGCGGCTGTCTGTCCGCCCTGGCCATCCTTGACCAGCAACACGCCCACCGCTACCCGCGGGGCCAGGGCCGGCGCGAAGCAGGCAAACCACGCGTCGGTGTTGGATGGGTCGCTCTGAGCTGACGCGCAACCGGGGGTGGGCGAGCTGGCGGCGCTGGCGGGGCACGAGGACGCCGCGCTGGTCAGCTCGGCGGTTCCCGTCTTGCCGGCCACCGTCACCCCCGGGATCGCCGCGGCCGTCCCGGTACCCGCGCGCACCACGTCGATCATCATGCGGCGCACCGTGTGCGCGACGGTGGGGCTCGTCGTCCGCATCGCGGGCGCGGGCCGTGCGGCGAGGAAGGTGGGTCGTGGGCGCAGCCCGCCATCGGCGATGGTGGCCGCCACCGTGGTCATCTGGAGCACGGACGCCTGAACCTCACCCTGGCCGATCGCGGTCGATCCGGCCGCCAGGTCGTCTGTGATGCGAGCGGCGGACGGCACCGTGCTCTGCACCGCGCCGGGGATGCCGACGGGCTCGTTGAAGCCGAAGCGCCGAGCTGTGGCCACGAGCCTCCGGGCTCCCACGCGGGCGCCGAGCGGCGCGAAGACCGAGTTGCAGGACACCACGAATGCGTGGGTCAGGGTCCCCCCGCAACTCTCGCCGTTGGCGTTGGCCAGGGTGACCCCGTCGAGGGTGGCCGCCGTCTGTTCGCTGAAGCGGGTGCCGGCTCGGGCCAGCCCCCCTTCCAGGGCCGCGGTGAGCGTGATGATCTTAAAGGTGGACCCCGGCGGCTGCAGATCGTCGATTCCCAGGCCGGCCACGGCCAGGATCTCGCCGGTGGCCGGGCGCAGAGCGACCACGCCGCCCAACTGACCGCCGAGGGCGCTCACGGCGGCTCGCTGTACCGCCGCAGAGATGGTGGTGCGCACCGGTCCGCCGGCACGGGTGGCGGTCGCCGCCAGCACGCGCCCGCCGGCCAGGAGCTGGCCCCCCGGTATTCCCCGCAGCTGGTCGTCCAGCGCGAGCTCGAGGCCGCTGACCCCCACCCTGGCCCCTGCGGGTACGCCGGCGAGGGCCAGCCCGTCGCGCTCGGCGGCGGGGGCCGGACCGGTGCTTCCCGCCACCGCCGTCCCGGCCAGGCCCAGGGCAGAGCTGCGGTGGCCCGTGCCCGCGGGAGAGGGTCCAAAGGCAAGCGAGCTGCCGTCGCGCGCGAGCAGCGCGGCTCGAGGCGGCAGCTCGGTACGCCGCGTGAGCCGCTCGCCGGCGCGCAGACCCGGGAACAGCAGGGACGGTGACCAGCTGATCTTCGGGCTGCTCGTGGTGTGGTCGATTGCCACCAGTAGCGAGCCGCCAAGGGCTCCGAACAGGCGCGTGTCCGCCCGTATGGGCACGGCGATCACATCCGCTGAGCCGCGTCGCGGGCTTCCCGTCCGGACGAGCTCACGGGCGGTCGCCGTGCGCAGGGCCTGCCGGTAGAGGTCGGCGAACGCGGTGACCGACAGGTGCTCCTGCGTGCGGGCGTCCACCAGCGAGTACATGGTGGCGTAGTCCGCGCGCGTCCATGCAGACACGAAGTGCACGGCCACCGTCTGCGCTTCGTCCGGTCCGTGACTCGCTCCTGCGACGGCGCCCACCACGAAGGCGCCCGTGGCCAGCACGATCACGGGCCGCGCGCGCCTTCGACGCACGGCGCCATGGCGGCGGCGAGCCAGCGTCTGAGCCGCTGCGGCGCGTAACGCTCGCGCGGACCGATCTCGCGTCCGAGCGTCGCTCATGCGGCTGAACGGTAGTCCAACCCGGGCCGGCGCTCGACAGGTATAAGGTCGCGCGCCATGACCGGGGTCGACTGGACGATCGTCGTCTTTGCGGGGCTGCTGGCCCTGTACGGGTTCCGTCAGGGCTTCATCGCCGGCGCCCTTTCGTTCCTGGGCTTCGTGGCCGGGGCCTTCCTGGGGACGCGGCTGGGGCCCAGCCTGCTGCCTCAGGGGGCCAGCTCTCCGTACGCGCCCGGGTTCGGGCTGGTGGGGGCCCTGCTGGCCGGCGCCATCCTGGCCACCGGCTTGGAGGGCCTGGGGCTGCGCTTGCGTCGGACGCTGCGTCTGCCCGCCCTCGGGGTGCTGGACGGGGCGCTGGGCGCCATCCTGAGCGCGGCGATCGGCCTGGGGATCGTGTGGATCGTGGCCGCCGTGGCGGCGCAGGCCCCGGGGAGCGCCAACCTGCGCGCCGACATCCAGCGCTCGCTGATCCTCAAGCGCCTCAACCAGCTGTTGCCGCCCTCCGGTCCCATCCTCAACGCGCTGGCGCGGCTGGACCCGGCCCCATCGGTGGCGGGCCCCGCGCCGGACCTCGCTCCCCCGCCCCCGGCAATAGCCCGCGGTCGCGCGGTACGCGCCGCTGCCGGCAGTGTCGTGCGCGTACTGGGCACGGCCTGCGGGCTGGGCGTGGAGGGCTCGGGCTGGGTGGCGGCGCCCGGCGAGGTGGTCACCAACGCCCACGTGGTTGCCGGCGAGCACGACACGGTGGTCGAGGTCGGGGGCCACGCCCCCGACCTGGCCGCCACCCCCATCGCCTTCGACGCTCACGACGACATTGCCGTGCTGCGCGTGACGAGCCTGGCCCTACCGGTCCTGAGCCTGGTCGCCGATCCGCCGGCCGGCCGAGCCGCGGCGATCATGGGCTATCCGCGCAACGGACCCTTCGACGTGCGCGCCGGGCGCATAGGCCAGACCCAGACCGTGCTCACGCAGGATGCCTACGGACAGGGACCGGTGCGTCGTCGGGTGACGCCACTGCGAGGACTGGTGCGGCCGGGCAACTCCGGGGGGCCCATGGTGGACGCTCGCGGGAGGGTGGTCACCACCGTGTTTGCGGGTACCACGGGCGCCGGCCCGCACGGCGGCTACGGAGTCTCTGACTCCACGGTGGCGGCGGCCCTGCGCTCGGCCGGTGCGCCCGTGGGCACGGGGCCGTGTGCGGCCGGCTGAGCCCACTCCCCAGGTGGCCTCGAGTACAGCCCGCTCGCAAGGCCCGCCGAGACGACACCCCGGCAAAGCGGCGACGGTTGCGCTGCAGCGCGCGCGGCGGCAGGGATCCAGCGCTACGCTGCCCGCCATGTCAAAGACGCTCGTCATCGCCGAGAAGCCCTCAGTGGGACGTGACCTGGCGCGGGTCCTGACCGGTCCCTTTGCCAAGCACGAAGGCTGGCTGGAGGGTCCGGAGCATGTGCTCACCTGGGCGGTTGGCCACCTCGTGGCGCTGGCCGAGCCCGACGAGTACGACGCCAAGTACAAGAAGTGGCGCATGGCTGACCTGCCCATCGTGCCCACGCGCTTCAAGCTGATCGTGCGCGACGAGCGCTCGCGCAAGCAGATGTCGGTGGTGACCAAGCAGATCGGGCGCGAGGACGTCAGCGAGGTGGTGAACGCCTGTGACGCCGGCCGCGAGGGTGAGCTGATATTCGCCTACCTGTTTGAGAAGGCCCGCGGAAAGAAGCCGGTCAAGCGCCTGTGGCTGTCCTCGATGACCAGTGCGGCGATGCGGGACGCGTTCGCCGCTCTACGCCCGGCCGAGGAGCTCGCTTTGCTCGAGGATGCTGCACGTTCGCGCTCGGAGGCCGACTGGATCGTGGGCATGAACGCCACCCGGGCGGCGACGATTCGCCTGCGCTCCTCCTTTGACGGGGCGGTCTCGCTGGGGCGCGTTCAGACTCCCACGCTGGCCATCGTCGCGCGGCGCGAGGAGGAGATCCGGGCCTTTGTACCCGAGCCCTACTGGCTCGTCGACGCGACCTTCGCCGGGGCGCCGCTCGCTCCGTCGGACTTCGAGCGCACCTACCTCGGGCGCTATCACGCGGGGGCCAAGCCGCGCATCGCCACCGAGGCCGAGGCGCTGGCGATCGTCGACGCCTGCCGTGGCACCGACGGGACGATCACCAAGCTGCAGAAGCGCGAGCAGCGCGAGCGCGCCCCGATGCTCTACGACCTCACGTCACTGCAGCGCGAAGCGAACACGCGCTTCGGCTTTTCGGCGCGACGCACGCTGGGGGCAGCTCAACGCCTCTACGAGGAGCACAAGGCGCTCACCTATCCGCGTACGAGCTCTCGCTACTTGACCGGGGACATGGTGCCCGAGATCAAGCCCACGGCTGAGCTGGTCGGTGCGCGCGCGGAGTACGCCAAGGCAGCCGCCTACGTGAACGGCCTGGACCTGCTCCCGCTCGGGCGGGTGGTCGACGACGCCAAGGTGGCCGACCACCACGCGATCATCCCGACCCGGGCCCAGCACGACCTCGAGCGCATGGGCGACGACGACCGTCGCGTGTATGACCTGGTGGCCCGACGCTTCTTGGCTGTCTTCCATCCGGAGGCCGTGTTCGAGAACACCCGGGTGGAGACCACCGTTGCCGCCTCGGGCAACGACGGAACCGGGCACGTGTTCCGCACCCGGGGCAAGCTGCTGCTCGTCGCCGGCTGGCGCGGCGTGTACGGCGAGACGCCGGCGGACGCGCGCGAGGGTGATGAGGACGACGGGGAAGACCAGCAGCTGCCCCAGCTCGTCGAGGGCGAGCCCGTGCATGTGCGCGAGGTGGCTGCCGAGAGCAAGGAGACCAAGCCGCCGCGGCGCTACAGCGACGCCTCGCTGCTCGGTCAGATGGAGACGGCGGGCAAGCTGGTCGACGACGACGAGCTGCGCGAGGCCATGAAGGACTCGGGCATCGGCACGCCGGCGACCCGGGCGGCGATCATCGAGCGCCTGATCGATGTGGGCTATATCGAGCGCGACGGTCGATCCCTGGTGGCCACCGAGAAGGGCCTGAACGTGGTGCGCCTGCTCGGCGAGCACGCCCTCACGTCCCCGGACCTGACCGGTCGATGGGAGTACCGGCTGGGTCGTATCGAGCGCGGTGAGGACTCGCGGCGCAAGTTCATGACCGACATTGCCGGCTTCGCTGAGGAGACGGTTCACGAGCTGGACGCCAAGCTCAAGGAGGTTCGCATCCCGCGCGCCAACCTCGGGCCGTGCCCTGTGTGCGGTCACGCCATCATCGAGAATCGCAAGGGCTTCTCCTGCTGGTCGCGCGAGGACCCCGGGTGCGGCTTTGTCATCTGGAAGTCCAAGGCAGGCAAGCAGCTGGGGCTCGCCGTGGCCCGCGAGCTCATCCGCAACGGCCTCACCGCTCGGCCCGTGACGGGCTTTCGTGGTCGCAGCGGGCGCAGCTTCCGGGCGCGACTGGCCCTGAGCCAGACCGATGAGGGCCGATGGCGCGTGGAGTTCAACGAGCCGTGGGCCCGCGACGGAGCGCGACCGCCCGAGGCCGAGGCCGAGACCGGGGCTGCGGCCAAGGCGGCCTCGGCGCCCGAGACCGCGGCCGCCTGATCGCTCTCAAGCCCCGCGGCGCAACGCCGCGCGCCGTGGGCGTGTCGGGAGCGTGCGCGACGATTGGGTCGTGGGCCTCAAGCTGATCACCGGACCGGCCAATTCGGGCAAGGCGCGCGCGGTGCTTGCCGACGTGCGCGCGCACGCGGCGCGCGGGCGGGAGCCCGTGATGGTCGTACCCACGCGCGGCGACGTCGAGCACTACCGGCGCGAGCTGGCTGAGGGAGGCACGGTGTTCGGCGTCCGGGTGGAGCGCTTCGGCGGCCTGGCCGAGGAGCTGGCCCGCCGGGCGGGGATCGGGCAGCGTCCGCTGAGCGCCGTCCTGTGCGAGCGCGTGGCGGTGGCCGCAGCCACCGGGGCCCGCCTGCAGACGCTGGGTGAGGCGTCGAGGACGCACGGCTTTGCGCGCGCGCTGGCCGCCTTCGCCGGCGAGCTCGCCGCCCAGCGCGTCGAGCCTGGGCGCCTGCGCGCGGCCGTCTGCGCCTGGGCGGTGACTGACCGCTCGCGGCGTGCCTACGGTGAGGACCTGGTCGAGCTCTACGGACGCTATCGCGCGCTGCTCGAGCGGCTCGGGCGCGGGGACTCAGAGGTCGCCGCGTGGGCGGCGCTGGACGAGCTTCGCCGCTCGCCGGCACGTTGGGGAGCCACCCCGGTCTGCTTCTACGGCTTTGATGATCTGACCGTTACCCAGATCGACGCGATCGAGACGCTGGGCGCGATAGTGGACGCTCCGGTGACCGTGAGCCTGGCCTATGAGGCGGGCCGCCACGCGTTCGCGGGCCGGGCGACCACCTTCCAACAGCTACGCCCGCTGGCCGACGAGCACGTCGCACTGAGCGCCGACGAAGCCCATTACGCGCCCGGATCGCGTGCTGCGCTGCACCACCTGGAGCGCGGGCTCTTTGAGACGGACGGCGAGCGCGTGGACCCAGGCAACGCGGTCGCTCTGCTGGAGGCCGGAGGGGAGCGCGCCGAGTATGAGCTCGTCGCGGGTGAGGTCTCGGCGCTGCTGGGGCAGGGACTGGCGGCGGGTGACATCGCCGTGGTGGCGCGCCTGGGCAGCGACTCGAGGGAGCTCCTGGCGGAGGTACTGCGTGCCTATGCGATCCCCCATGCTCTGGCGCGGCGAGCAACGCTGACCGACACCGCCGCCGGAGCTGGATTGCTGGGACTGTTGCGCTGCGCACTGCTCGACGGCAGCGTGCACGATCTGCTCGCGTATCTGCGCACGCCTGGGGTGCTGTCCGACCCATGGCGGGCCGACGAGCTGGAGGCTCGGGCTCGCGCCGGCGGCGCGAGCAGCGCGACAGCGGCGCTCGAGCACAGCGGACTGGAGCGCTGGGCGGTGGCGGCCATGGACCGCCTGCGCGACGCGGCCGACCGAGGGCCAGATTCGCTGCTGACCGGCACCGTCGCCGAGCTCGAGCGGCTCGCCACCTCTACGGGACGCCGGCGTGCACCGCGGCCCGACGTCGACGGAGTCCTGGAGTTGAGGGCACTGGCCCTGGTGCGACGCACCCTGGGTGAGCTGCGCGAGCTGGGTCGCCGCCGGGTGGAGCTCCTGCCCGACGCGGCCGGTCTGGTGGCCATGCTCGCAGAGCTGACGCTCGGCGACGGCGAGCAGCCGCCGCCCGACGCCGTGATCGTGTGCGATCCCCTGGCCCTGCGCGCGCGCAGGGTGCGGGCGCTGTTCCTATGCGGTCTGCAGGAAGGACTGTTTCCGGCGGTGGCACGAGGGGAGCCCTTTCTCTCCGATCGCGAGCGCCGGCGCCTGGCTGTGGCCTCGGGAATGAGCTTGCCCCGCCACGACGATGGTCTGGGGGCCGAGCGCTACCTGCTCTACGCGCTGATCTCGCGCCCGCAGGAGCGCCTCGTGCTCAGCTGGCGCACAGGCGATGACGCGGGCACGCCCCTCGCTCCCTCGCTGTTCGTCGACGATGTGTGCGAGCTCTTCTCAGAGCAACTGCGTGAGAGAACGCGGCGCAGGCCCCTCGGAGCGGTGGGCTGGTCCGACCCGGGCCGCCCCGCAGTGATGGCCGAGTGCGCCGGCCCGCCGGCGCGTCCGTCTGCGGGCGGCGCCGGGCTGGCGCCCCTCAGCGAACGCGGATTGCTGTCTGAGCTGGCCGAGGCTCCCTGGTCGGCCTCCGGTCTGGAGGCGTGGGTGCAGTGCCCGGTGCGGTGGTTCGTGGAGCGACGTCTGCGCGCGGTCGAGCTCGAGCCCGATGCCGAGGCACTGGTCAGGGGTGGTGTGGCCCACCGCGTTCTCGAAACCACGCTCGGCGCTCTAGCGGCGCAGACCGGCTCGGCGCGCCTCGCGCCGCATAACCTGGCGCTGGCCCGCCGCCTGCTGGCGACCGCACTGCACGAACATGGCGCCCCCTCGAGCCTGTCCACCTTCCCCGAGCGTCAGGCCGCTGCTCAGCGCCGTCTCCTAGCCGACCTGGAGCGCTACCTCGAGCACGCCGCCGCGTCGCCCGCGCCGTACGAGCCCGCCCACCTGGAGCTGAGCTTCGGCTTCGAGGACGAGGCGCTGCCGGCGATGGACCTCGGCGACGGCATACGCGTGCGCGGGCGTGTCGACCGGGTCGATCGTGACCGCGACGGTCACGCGCTCGTGTGGGACTACAAGGGCAAGCGGGCGCCGGAAGCGGGCGCCTGGTTGACCGGTCACAGCTTCCAGATGGCCGTCTACATGCGCGCGGTCGAGCAGCTCCTGGACGTGCGCGTGGTCGGTGGCCTCTACCAGCCCCTGGGGCGAGCGGATCTGCGGGCCCGCGGCCTCCTGGACGCCGACGCGGCACCGGAGCTCGAGTGCGTGGCCACCGACCGGCGAACGAGCGAAGACTTCTCGGCGCTGGTGGAGCAGGTGCTCGACGCCGCTCGCGTCGCCGCGCAAGAGGCGCGGGGAGGGAACCTGCAGGCGCGCCCGCAGACCTGCTCACCCGGGGGATGCCGGTATCCGACGATCTGCCGATGCGAGCGCTGACCGAGGAGCAGGAGCGGGCCGTCGGGCGACGCTCGCAGTCGCTCGCGCTGTCTGCCGGTGCCGGAAGCGGCAAGACGTCCGTGCTGGTCGAGCGGTTCGTGCGCGCGGTGCACGAGGACGGCGTCTCGCCCGCGCGCATCCTGGCCATGACCTTCACCGAGCGAGCCGCAGCCGAGCTGCGCGCAAGGGTGCGCGAGCGCTTCGCCACCCTGGGCGACCGTCGCTCGGCCCAGGAGACCGAAACGGCCTACGTGAGCACGGTGCACGGCTTCTGCTCGCGCCTGTTGCGCGGGCACGCGCTGGCGCTGGGACTCGATCCGGACTTTGTGGTCCTCGACGACCCGCGCGCAGAGGGCCTCCGTGTCACCGCCCTGGCGCGTGCCCTGAGCGAGCTCGTCTCCGGGCCACACGCACCGCAAGCCGTGGACCTGGTGGCCGCGTGGGGCGTCGACCGGCTCGGATCCTGCATCGCGGGGCTGCACGAGGAGTTGCGCAGCCGCGGTCAGCGCCGGCCACGCCTGCCCCCTGCATCAGCACCGGACCGGCGTCTGGGAGCGGCCGCCGCCGCCGCGCTGGGCAGGGCCGCCGACCAGGCAGCATGCGAGCTCGACGATCCGCAGGCTCAGCCAGCCGGGGCCCGTGCCCGGTCCGCACTGCTGGCGCTGGAGCGCGCGAGCGAGCTGCTGAGGACACCGGCGGCCCGCTGGGACGCACAACCTCCGCTGGGCAGCAGGCTGGCGGCCCTGCGGCTCCCCTCCGCCAACGGAGCGCTGGCTGGCCCCGCCTGTGAGACATACCGTCACGCCCTTGACGCCTACGCGGGTCTTTGCGCCGATGACCACGGCGCGCGCGCGCTCGGCCTGGTCGATGAGCTGCTCTGCGCGTTTGCGCGCACGTACGAGACGCTCAAGCGCGAGCGGGGCGCGGTCGACTTCGACGATCTCGAGCTGCTCGCACGCGAGTTGCTGCTCGAGGATGCGGGGGTGCGCGAGGCGTGGAGTGAGCGCTTCGACCTGATCATGGTCGACGAGTACCAGGACACCAACCCGCGGCAACTGGACGTTCTGCGCGCCCTGGAGCGCGAGAACCTGTTCACCGTGGGCGACGAGTTTCAGTCCATATACGGCTTCCGCCACGCGGACTCCCGACTCTTCGGCGCGCGTCGCGCGGAGCTCGCTCTGAGCGGTGCCAGCCTGTCCCTGCGGCTCAACTTTCGCGGGCGCCCCGCGTTGCTCGAAGTCGTCAACGCGGTCTTCTTGCCCCGCTTCGGCGAGGACTTCGAGCCGCTGCAGGCCGGACGCGAGGACCCGCTCGCTCATGACGACGCGCCCCTGGTGGAGCTGCTGGTCACCGATACGCCCGGCTGGGAGGCGCAGCCCTGGGTTTCGGAAGGTCTTCCGCCCGCGCGCCCCTGGCGCCATGCCGAAGCGCGCCTGCTCGCCCAGCGCGTGGCAGAGCTGGTGGCCGACGGCGAGGTCAGCACCGGCCAGGTCGCGGTGCTCGTGCGCGCGAGCACGGACATCCCCGTCTATGAGCGCGCACTCGAGGAGCAGGGGTTGCCGACGCTGGCGGCGGGTGCCAGCGGCTACTGGTCGGGCCAGCAGGTCGAAGATCTGCTGGCCTGCCTGCGCCTGCTCGCCAACCCGCTTGACGAGCTGGCGCTCTTCGGCACCCTGGCCTGTCCGATCGTCGGGGTGTCCTCAGATGCGCTGGCCGTGATCGCTGCTTGTGGACGGCTAGGCGGCGGGCCGTGGCGTGTGGTCACTGACGCCTTCTGCCCGCGGGCAGTCGCCGGCCCGCCCACGTCCGCAGCCGGTGAAGACCTGTCGGCCCGCCTGGCGCCTGAAGATCGCCGGGCGCTGGCTCGGTTCTGTCCGTGGCTTGAGTGCGAGCGGGCTCAACTGAGAAGACATTCCGTAGCCGAGGTCGTGCTGCGGATCCTTCGCCACAGCGGCTACGACGAGCACGTGCTGGGGCTGCGGTGGGGGGAGCGGCGCCTGGCCAACGTGCACAAGCTCCTGCGACTTGCGCGCGAGTTCGAGGCGTCGCGGGGGCGCGATCTGCGCGCCTTCCTCGATATGGCCGCTGGTGGCGGGAAGGGCCGTGCGCGCGAGCCCGACGCGCCCATCGCCGATGCCGATGTCCAGGCCGTGCGGCTCATGACCATTCACGCCGCGAAGGGGCTCGAGTGGGACGTCGTCGCCGTAGCCGACCTCGGCCGCCGCTCTCGCGTGGAGGTTCCCGACGTGCTCGTCGACGCGGAGCGGGTTGGGCTGCGCCTGCCGGCGATGGACGGATCCGAGCCGGCGCGGACCCTGCAGTTCGAGGCTCTGCGCGCAGAGCGCCAGGAGCGCGAGGCCGCCGAGGAGGCGCGTGTTCTCTACGTGGCCATGACGCGCGCGCGTGAGCGTCTCTTGCTCAGCGGCGCCGCCGACCTCGAGTGCTGGCCTCGGCCCGGAGCCCCCGCTGCTCCGCCGCTGAGCTGGCTGGGCCCCGCGCTGGGGCTGGAGTTGCCCACCGGCCCGGATGTGGCTGACGGCGACCAAGTGCGCCCGGCGCACGCCGAGAACGCCCGCGTGCGCTGGCGCGTGAGCTCGGCAACGACCGTGGGTGAGGTCCTGCGCCGCGGTACCGCCGCCACGGTGACGGCCACTGACGCGTCGGCGCCCATTGAGCCCAGCGGGACGAGCGAGCCGCCGCCACGCATGGCGGCCGAGCTTACGCGCACTGAGGCGCCGGCGGACAGCGAGCGAGCCGCGGAGCGGCGGGGCGGCGGGATCGGAACGCTCAGCTACACCGCGATCGCCCAGCATGAGCGCTGTGGCTACCGGTACTACCTCGAGCACGTGCTCGGGCTTCCCCCCGAGGAGATAGCCGCGCCCGACGGCGACCGCGTCCTGGGAGGGCGCTTTCGCGGCGAGCTGGTCCACCGCCTGCTCGAGCAGCTGGACTTCCGCCGATCCGAGGAGCCTGCGCCGGCGCTGATCGCCAAGGTCGGCCGCGAGCTGGGCCACAAGCTCAATGAGCTCCAGGTCGCAGAGATCGCTGCGCTCACGGCCGCGGTGGCCCGCACCGAGCTGGGCGGGCGGGTGGCGGCCGCGCCGCGCGTATACCGCGAGCACCACTTCGCGTTCTCGCTCGGACCGGATCTGCCGCTGCTGACCGGAGTGGTGGATGTGATGGCCCACGAGCTGGGGGGGACGGTCCTCATCGTCGATTACAAGAGCGATCGGGTCGCGGATGCCGAGCTGCGCGGGCTTGTCGAGCGCGTCTACCTCGTCCAACGTCACATCTACGCCCTGGCGGCGCTGCAGGCGGGAGCCCTGCGCGTCGATGTCATCCACTGGTTCCTGGAGCGGCCCGACGAGCCGGTGGGCGCGAGCTTCGAGCCGGCCGACGCCGGGGCGCTGGCCGCGGAGCTGGCGACGCGCATGCACACGTTGGTAGACGGTCGCTTCGAGGTCACCGAGCGCCCGCACCGCGAGCTGTGCCTCAGCTGCCCCGGTCGTCGGGCTCTGTGCAGCTGGGACGAGACGCGGACCCTGGCCCGCAGCGCCGGCCAAGCCCCAGCGGCCGTGCTTTGATCGTGCGACACTGCGCGGGTAGGGACGCTCCCGGGTCGCCTTGGTCCCGCGGGTGGAGGGGCACCGCTGCCGCGGCCGCCAAAATCGGACAGCCGCGCCCGCGGGGCGCGGGAAGCGAGGATGGGATGCCCGACGGCGGAGCAGAGGTGGCCCGGAGAGGAACGGCGGCTGGCCAACGGGCCGAGCGCTCCCCGGCCGACCGGGAGCTGTTCGCGCTCTGCCACGACCAGGGTGATCAGCGGGCCCGCGAGCAGCTCGTGCAGCGCTACCTGCCCCTCGCGCGACAGCTTGCGCGCCGCTACCAGCGCGCCGACGAGCCGCTCGATGACCTCGTGCAGGTCGCCTCGCTGGGTCTGCTCAAGGCCATAGATCGCTTCGACTCCGACCGTCAGGTCGTGTTCTCCAGTTACGCCGTGCCCACCATCCTCGGTGAGCTCAAGCGACATTTCCGTGACCGTACGTGGTCGGTGCGCGTGCCGCGCGATCTGCAGGAGATGGCCCTGCGGGTGGACCGGACCGTGACCAGCCTGTCGCTGGATCTGCACCGCGCCCCTTCGGTGGGCGAGATAGCGCAAGCGGTTGGAGGCTCCGAGGAGCAGGTGCTGGAGGCGCTCGAGGCCGCGGGCGCCTACCGTGCCAGCTCGCTGGACGCTCCCCGCGGCGGACAGGACGATGACGGCGGCGAGAGCGTGGCCGACGCCTTCGGCACCGAGGAGCAGGGGTTCGACCGCGCCGAGGAACGGGCAACGCTCGAGCCGCTGCTCGAGCACGTGTCCGCGCGTGAGCGCACCGTGCTGCAGCTGCGCTTCGGTGAGGACCTCACCCAGGCGGAGATCGGCGCGCGTATCGGCGTATCGCAGATGCAGGTCTCGCGGCTGATCCGACAGGCCCTGGGACGCCTGCGCACGGCCATGAACGAGTAAGGCCCCCATACCGGTCCGCCGCGACGATAGGGGCGCCGCATTTCAAACCCAACGAATGATTTGTCGGCAGCCGCGATGCGAGCGCCGGCTCGCGTGAGCAGCCGCCGGGCGTGGGGCGCGTGCTTGGTCGTGACGCCGAGGGCCTGGAGCAGGGGTGGGGCGAGCTGCAGCGCGACCGCGCCCTCGCCTATGGCTGAGCGCTTGAAGGTCTGGGACTCGAGGTACACCCACAGACGCTTGGCGAGCCCCTCGAGGGCTCGCAGGATCCTCCAGTCGAGGTAAGTCAGATAGCCAGCCTCGAGCTGCTCGACGATAAATGGCCCGAGATAGGCGCGGTGACGCTCACTGCTGGGCTCCTCTGACCACTGCAGGCCGCCCAAGAGCCTGATCCGGCCACGCTCTGAGGGATGCTCTAGGCGTCCGGTCCTGGCGGCTGAGGCTCGATAGCCCTCGAGCTCGAAATCCGCCTCATAAAGACGATGCAGACTGGCGCGCATGTCGCGGCGCTGCTCACCTCCGGGCTCCCAGCCATAAAGGTCGCGGCCCAGCTGGTAGAGGGTGAACTCGACCCGGCCCTTTGGATCGCGGTTGACTTCGCGCCAGCGCTCCGTCAGCCAGGCGAACATGTCGAGATCGAACAGCGACAGCGACGGCCCAGCGACTCGCAGCAGGCCGAGCGTGTCTGACCCGTCGATCGGCAGCGCCAGCTGCAGGGGACCGACGTGCCATACGCCTTTGCGACAGAGGTTGGTCTCAAGCGAAGCCTGGCGCCGCGCGAGCGGCCGCAGACCAACGCTTGGATCGGGACGAAGACCACGAAGCTCAGGAAGCTCGACACCCGTCGGCATGGAAGCAAGGATCGACTGTCCCTCGGACGATTCCAGAGCCGCCGGGGCCCTAGAGACACGTTCAGCCGGGGCCCTGCGGACACCTTCAACGGGTCTAACCGGGGCCCTACAGACACAAAACCCGGGGCCCTACAGACACATTCGGAGTCCGAACGACCCCTCGAATCCCTAGTGCTGGCGGGCGTTTTCGGGGAGCTGGGATGACCCCTTAAAGTCTTTTCTAGAGTCTGGTTAACAGCATTAAAGTCTGGAGTGAGAGTCGCGCGCCTAGCCGGCGCGCACCTGGTCGCTGGGACTGTTTTCTTGCTTGGACCATCACCTGCTCTGTGCCCGACATCGTCATCCGATGCTTCCGTAGAGATAGTCGAGTGCAGTCTGGGCAGAGGTTCGGGCCGAGCGGATCGGAACCACCTCGACTGAGAGGCAGTTGTCGTCGCCGGTCTGGCCTTCTGGGTCCTCGTATTTGTCGGCCAGTGCCCTGACGATCGCGGCTCGCTCCGTTGGCGCCACTGTCGGCCTTTCCCCCGAGCGCCCGGAATACCCCGCTCGCCCGCGCGCCAACCTTGATCGCCCGCCCTTGCGCGTCGGTGATGTACGGATCGCCGAAGGCATCAGCCCGAGCAGGGGTCGAGGGTGTTGTAGCCCCAACTCCGGCTCCACACCCTGCGAGCGCCACGGCAGTGAGCACGAGCGTGGTCGTCTTGTTCACCACCGACCCGGATTACCGCCTCCGCCGATCACGGCCGCGGCGATGCCGAGGACCGCGATAAAGGCCACGACTGCCGCGGACGCGATGAACCTGCGTTCGGCCCACCATGGGGCCTGCTCGCCGTCGAGGTCGCGTCCGTTGTTGGCCATCTCGCCCCCGGAGGCTATCGCTCGATGCCGCCCTGACCACGGTCGTTGCGGCCGCGGTCTTGGTAGGTGCGCCGCGGCCTGGCCGGCGCCGGCGCGTCGGGCGTGGGCTGCGGCGAGGTGGGCCATGCTGCGCGTTGGAGGCGTTGGATCTCGGCGAGCTCGCGGTCGGCGATCACGGCGGCGGGCCGGCCAGCGGCGGCCGCCTGGGGTAGGCGGCGCGCGGCGAGCTCTCGTTCGGCGGCGAGTCCCGCTGCGGCGGGTTCGCCGTGTTGATTTACCCAGTCGTTGAGATGGCGGCCCTCTCGTAATAGCTGCTGCTCGGCGATCGCCAGCTGCTCGACGTCGCAATGGGCGACCTGCGCCTGGCTGCGCAGCTGCTCGGCCTTCTGCAGCAGCCCACGACGCTCAGCGCGGCCGCGCAGGCCGCCCCCCTGCCTCTTCTGTTCTGCCTGCTTCTCCAGAGCGCCGGCGGCAGCCTGATCGCCAGCGGCGCGTTTAGCCGCTGCGACCCGGGCGCTTTGCACCCGCCGAGTCTCGATCGCGCCGGGGCGGTCTAGCTGCTTCCACGCGGCCGCGCCCAGGGCTTGTTGTGCGATCAGCCGCGGCGCATCGGCGCCGCCGGCCCGGCCGGCGAGCTCGTTGGTGCGTGTCCTCAGCCACTCGCTCGCGGGCTCGCCGATCACGCCGCGCAGCTCCTCAAGCGGATCGGCGATCGCCACGCTCGCCGGGTCCTCGGCGGCGTGTCGCGCGTCGACCGCGTCGTCGGAGAGAGTCGCAGCGGGCCCATCGGCGACCACGCTCGCCGGGTCCTCGCCGGCCGGCGCCGTGGCGGCCCGGTCGGGGTCAAGCCGTCCGCGGAGCTTTGACCACGACAGGGAGCGGTGAACTTTTGAGGCGGGCAGCCAGACCTGCTCGCCGGCGTTATCGCGCCATCCCTCGATGCTGACCGAGTAGCCGTTCATCCGCCCGGTGGCGGGCGCGACGTTGGCGCGCATCAGGACGCCGCGCTCAGCGCACAGCTGCTCGAACTCACCGCGACTGGTGGCCGCCGCTTGAGCGGCTTCCATCGCGGCGCGCAGATGTACGCGCGGCGGATCTTCATAGCTCGCAACAGCGCCGCTCGCTACCTGGCGGGCGGCGAGCGCACGCTCGCCGCCGGTGACCGTCGCGTGCCAACTGGCGCCACGCTCCTGCACGCTGATCAGGCCGTGCTCAGTCTCGATCTCACGACACGCGGTCATCGCCCGCGCGTAGTTGTGCGAGTCGCTGACCGTCTGCCCGTCATAGCCGACGCGGCAGCCCACGAAGTGGATGTGATCCTCAGCGTGGCGCACCGCGACCCAGCCCGCGCGCTCGAACCCCATCCGCTGCGCGTAGCGCTCAGCGACCCTCCCACCCAAAGTCATCCAGCCGCCCGGCTTCCTCCGCAGGCACCCGCAGCGACGCGTGATGCACCGGCTTGCTGATCGCCCGGTTGGCCTTCGCCGCCTCGCGCAACTCGCGCACGATCACGCCCGGTTCGTCTAACGTCGCGAGTGTCCCCGAGACCATGTGCGGGCCAGCGTGGCGCTCGGCCAGCCGATGCTCGCTGTCATAGAGATACGCGATCAGCCGCCCCGGATCGCTGCCCTGATGGACCTTGGCGATCACACCCGGCCACGCAACGCCCGGGCCGCCGCGGCAGTCTCTACCGCCGCCACCCTGATCTGCTCAACGACGTCGCGAGCGACACCCAAACCCGGGTCGCGGGCGTGCAGCACGCGCGTCAGCTGGTTGAGGTTGTTGCCCGCCCGCGCGAGCTCACGAACCGTCTCAAGGTTGATCTCAGACACCCTCACCACGTCGCCCGGGTGATCTGGCCGGCGGCCCCCAACCGGGGACGCCGCCGCCGGCCCCGACGCGACGGCCGGCCCCGACGCGACGTCGAGAACGTCGTTGACGACGGCGCGCACCCACGCGCCCATCTCGCGCCGCCCGCTCAACGCGCAACGCACCGTCCACGCCACCCGCTCTTCCGGCGAAAGCCGGACAGAGACGGTGTGCGTACGCTTCACAGAGCCACCACGAGTCATGCGAGAACCGCACCCTACCGCACCGAGCGGCGGATAAGCGAAGCGTTCCGCCATAGCTCGCTTGCTTTTTCGCGCGCGCTGCCCGCTGTTTGGAGTTACCACCCGGGGTAGGCCGGCGCGCACGCCGTCAGGCGTGCGACGCCAGGCCGGTGCGACGCCCCCTGCGGTCCCCCGGGACCGCAAACGCACTGCCCCGAGCGCAGGCCGGCGAGCAACGCCGCCAGGCGTGCCTCGCACGGCCGGTACGGTCAGACCGCGGACGGTTGAGCGCCCCCCTGCGGTCCCCCGGGACCGCAAACGCACTACCCCGAGCGCAGGCCGGCGAGCAACGCCGCCAGGCGTGCCTCGCACGGCCGGGACAGAGGGGGGGGCCGGCCCTGCAGATCGCGATCCGCGATGGCGTTACCGCAAGCCGCGGACGGTGATGTCGCTCGCTGCCCTCGGCGCCGGCGCTACGAGTCGCTAGACGCGGTGCTGGTCGCGGGCGTGGTCCATCGAGCGGCTCAGGGCCGGTGACCGCGGCCGGCGTGTGCGGCGTCGCCTGCCTGGCGCTCCCCGACCAGGGAGGACGAGTGCGCCGCGGGCCGGAACGGTCAGACCGCGGACAGAGGTTGCCCCCCTGAGCTGCTCGGAGCGCACGAGAGCGCCGCGGCCACCTGCCGGGTGGTAAAACCCCCGTGGTCGCCGGTCCAGAGGCTGAGAACGGCTTAGACGGCGTCGCTCGGGAGACATCTCGGCGGGCGCTCTTCGGCCAGAGGACGAGTGCGCCGCGTCATAGGCCCAGCGCTCCGCGCCGTTTAGGGAGGCCTCGTCCCTTACAGCGTTGTCGTGACGCGCGACGGGATGTTCGACGGCCCTGACGATCGCGTAGTCATCGGGCCGTTCAGACGACGCGAGCTAGCCGACAAGCCGGAGCCTGTCAAGCCCGGTGAGACGCTTCATGTTCGAATTTAGTGAGCGGCGGCCTCCTTCTCGGGCTTGTTGATCCACGCGGCGGCCGGTAGCTCGGGCGGGACGGGCGGGTTGCGCACGAAC
>JAABUQ010001582.1_pt1 | contig 48297 bp, 40 predicted proteins | sample 5560001 | NCBI WGS metagenome assembly JAABUQ01 (sample SAMN10711888, study PRJNA513371) | rock metagenome | isolation source: Antarctica rocks | place: Antarctica: Victoria Land, Finger Mt nord | collected 2015-12-18
TTGCTGCTGGAGGGTTTATTTCCTTGATGGCAGGACCCCAGACAACACGGTGGGGAGTGTCGCTGCACAACTACCTTAAAACTTACTACGCCCCACTAATTTTCCGGCCCCACCTATTTTTCAAAGGTCTGCGCCTGCTATTTGGCGACCAAGTGGTGTTCTGTCGTCACACTGATTTTTGGAACTGTGGGGGGTTTGATGCCACCCTCCCGATTCTGGAGGAGGCTGATCTGTGCCTGAAGCTGGTGCGGCGGGGGCGAATTCGCTTGGTGAACCGCATTGTTCAGAGCTCTGACCGGCGCGTGGCACGCTGGGGGTCGCTAAAAGCCACAGCCATATACCTCTACATCGGTTTTCTCTGGGGTTTTGGAGTCTCAAGGACATACTTAAAGCAGTTCTATGAAGATATCCGCTGATTTAGCTTCAACGGGAAGAAGCCCCACGCCAAATGCAGTTTTGCGATGTGGAGGCAACGGCGGTTGAAACGGGAAGCCCACGCTGTATACATGGCATCAGCGCTGGGTACGTCACGTTCCAAATCAGCCGCTGAGGAGCGGGGATGCAGGCATCCTCCCAAAGAAATGGCTACAATGAAGGACCAAAGCTGGCACCATTTTAGTTATGTCTCTGCCCATTGTTACAATTATCGGACGCCCAAATGTGGGTAAATCGACCATCGTTAATCGCCTCGCTGGGGAGCAGTCGGCAATTGTCTACGAGGAACCGGGGATGACGCGCGATCGCACTTACTCCCTGGCTTACTGGGGCGATCGTGAGTTTATGGTGGTCGATACCGGGGGCTTGGTGTTTGATGACGACACGGAATTTTTACCGCTAATTCGCGAACAGGCAGCTTTGGCGCTCTCTGAAGCAACGGTGGCAATTTTTGTGGTGGATGGGCAAGAGGGACCAACACAAGCTGATGCTGAGATTGCCCAATGGCTCCGACAACAACCAGTGCCAGTGCTGCTAAGTGTGAATAAATGTGAATCTCCAGAACAAGGTTTAGCTCAGGCTGGTCACTTTTGGGAGTTGGGATTGGGCGAACCCTTCCCAATTTCGGGAATCCATGGCAATGGTACTGGGGAATTGCTAGACAAGCTGATAACTTACTTACCACCATCAGAAATCTCCCAGACAGAAGAAACCAAAGTGGCGATCGTGGGACGCCCCAATGTCGGCAAGTCCAGCTTGTTAAACGCCTTAGTTGGGGAGCAACGGGCAATTGTCAGCCCCATCTCTGGTACCACCCGCGATGCCATTGATACCACGTTCGAATGGCAGGGGCAAACCTACCGCTTGATTGATACAGCAGGGATTCGCAGAAAGAAAAATGTGGAGTATGGCCCAGAATTTCTGGGGATCAACCGTGCCTTCAAGGCGATTCGACGGGCAGATGTGGTTCTGCTCGTGATCGATGCAATAGATGGAGTCACCGATCAAGACCAAAAATTAGTCGGGCGAATCGTGGAAGAAGGTCGAGCCTGCATCCTCGTAGTCAACAAGTGGGATGCTGTAGAAAAAGACTCTTACACAATCTACGAATACGAAAAACATCTCAAGGAACGGCTACACTTTATCGATTGGGCGCAGACAATCTTTGTCAGCGCCCTGACTGGTCAAAGGGTAGAAAAAATTCTGGAGTTGGTTAACATAGCATCTGAGGCACACAAACGCCGAGTCACTACATCTGTAATTAATGAAGTGCTGCAAGAAGCCCTCAGTTGGCATTCACCGCCAACTAGCCGCCAAGGACGTCAGGGAAAAATTTATTACGGTACCCAAGTTAGCAGCCAACCGCCAGCGATCGCCCTGTTTGTCAATGACGCCAAGCGTTTCAACGACAACTACCGGCGCTACATTGAGGGGCAATTCCGGCAACATTTAGGCTTTACTGGTACCCCAATTCGGTTGTTTTGGCGGAGTAAAAAAGTCCGTGAAGTAGAAGTTAGCAGTGCTAATCGAGCCACCCGCGTTTAATCAATGGATTTACTGCGATCGCTGCCATTAGGGCTGTACCTCGAACAACCGATCACTTGGCTGCATCGGCTAGATCCAAGGGTGAAGCTAGCGTGGTCGATGAGCGCTCTGCTAGCTCCAATCCTGGCAAATTCCGCCTGGCGGATTTTACTGGTGGGACTGTTAATTCTTTTGACCTTAACAGCCGCCATTCCATTGCGGGTATGGCGGCAGCAAATGGGCTGGCTGTTGATGCTCTCGTTTTTTATCCTGGTCATAGGAGCCATCTCGCCTGACAGTATGGGTGTAAACTATCAGCCCCACCTGCCAGTTGAAGAGTTAGCCTTTGCCCAACAGCCACCTGCTGCTGCCCTCCAGGATCATTCTTGGTCCAACTACCATACCCTCCCCCAACCGACTGCCTACAGCTACGTACTCCTGCAACAGGGACCTGTCAAAGTGACTCGCCGCTCCCTGGATATGGCAGTGACCTATAGTACCCTCGTGTTTACCCTAATCTACAGCAGCAACCTGTACCTACTCGCAACCGCACCAGAGGAGATTACTGCTGGGATTGAGACCTTAATGCGACCCTTGCGACGGCTGAATTGGCCTGTCACTGAAATTACTCTGACTTTAACCCTATCCTTGCGATTTATTCCTCTAGTGCTGGAAGAAGTGCAGAATCTGAGTCGCTCCGTCCGAACTCGGGCAATCAATTGGAAAAAGCTGGGCTTGAAGGGAGCAGTGCGAGTCTGGATGATTGTAGCAGAGCGGCTGCTGGAAAATCTCCTATTGCGAGCCGAGCAAATGTCTAGCGCTATGACGGTCCGAGGTTTTACCAGCCCCAATACCCATCGAGTGCAGTGGCACCAACTGCGCCTCAAAAGAAGTGACTGGATGGCACTGGTAAGTTTGGTGGTATTTTGGGGGGCGCGGCTGCTTTGGGGCAGCGAATCTTAAACGGCTAAATTTATGAATGTTGAAGGTTAATTAAGACTATAATTCATAACTTGTTATTCATAATTCTTTGATGATACGGCTGGGAACGGATGTCGTTTATATTCCTCGGATGCAAGCGGCTGTTACTCGCTTTGGCGATCGCTTCTTGCAGCGCGTGTATACCCCAGGTGAACAAGAGGATTGCGGTTATGGTCAAAACACCACCCGTCGCCCTTCGATTCACCAACTCGCTGGGCGCTGGGCAGCTAAGGAAGCCGTTGCCAAAGCCTTGGGGACTGGGTGGCGGGGTTTTGGCTACACTGATATCGAGATTAGACGCCTGCCTAGTGGCGCACCTACCGTCCATTTGCACCGGAGGGCAGCGACGCTCTTGTTAGCTTGGCAAGATCAGTGGCAACTAAGTTTGAGTCACGATGGAGATTATGCGATCGCCACCGCGCTCCTGGTTTGCCAAAAAACTTTGTGGTAGTAGCCTTCTAGTATAAAATTCAGCCACAGAGCGCCTAGTGTTACATCCTTATCAGTTTTTACTCTCAAATCAAGTTATTGTTTGCCTAAAAAAACGACTCACTCAAATAAATTAGTTATTCGTGGTGTCAATATTTAATGAGCTCAGAAACTTACTTAAATCATCCAACTTTTGGTCTACTTTACAGAGTCTGCATTGTTGAGGAAAATCAGGAACTGTTCACCACTCTCTATGCCCAGCGCCTATTTTTTTTAGTAACAACTGGAGCTAGAGGTTTTAGATTCGATCCGATCAGCCGTTCTGAGGCTCGTCTAATGCTGGAAACTCGCTTACGTTTGCTGCGTCGCACTGGTCAATTGCCGGAGTACGATCAGCTGCAGAAGGTTCTGCAGCGTACATTCCAATGACAAGTTCAATCGCTCTCCGTATTTCCACGATTCGCCAGCACCTCCCAGCCTCAGTCCAGTTAATTGCCGTGACAAAGCAGGTGTCTGTAGCCGCAATGCGAGAAGCCTATGCTGCTGGAGTCCGCGATTTTGGCGAAAGTCGCGTCCAAGAAGCAGCCAGCAAACAGGCTCAACTGCAAGACTTACGTGATATTACCTGGCACTTTATTGGAAGTTTACAAAGCAATAAAGCAAAAAAAGCTTTAGAACAGTTTCAGTGGATTCACTCATTAGACAATTTAGAATTAGCTCAGCGATTAGACCGATTGTCATCCCAGATGGGTTTAATGCCGCAAGTCTGCCTCCAGGTTAAACTTCTCAGCGATTCCAACAAATCCGGTTGGACTGTCCCCGAACTCCTCACTGACCTTAACGAACTCAGTCAATGCCAAAGTCTGCAAATCCGGGGGCTGATGACCATCCCTCCTTTGGGGTTGAGTGAATCAGAAATCTTCAACGTTTTCGAGTCTACCCGCGAACTTGCTGCAAAAATTCAGCAGTTGTCTTTGCCCCAGATTCAAATGCAGCAGTTATCAATGGGAATGTCAGACGACTACCATCTGGCGATTCGAGCTGGTGCGACGATGGTGCGGTTGGGGCGGATTTTGTTTGGGGAACGACCAGCCCCTTAGAAGAGAGCAGGGGGAGCAAATCTAAGTAAATCTACTGTAAGTTTATGTATGTATAAACACTGGGAAATTATCCTCCCGCTGGGAAATAACCGTAAAAATAGTGAAGACTTTTTAAGTTAACCTATGTAAAAGTTCTGAAGGTCCGGCTTGAAAGTGCTAAACACCTAGCCGTGATTCATTCACAATCCCGAACCGAGTACTGACGATCTTCATTCGAAGCTTGAGCTATTTGTCCTCAAATGATGATAAAAACGTGGATTATGGGCGATTATAAGCAAAAAACTTGACTAAACATAACATATAGGGTCAGATCGACTATTGATAAAAATTGTGTTTCCAAGTATAAACAGACTGTGTTCCGAGGCAGAGTAAACAATGAACAATGTTTTTTCAAAACTCCGAGATTTAGTTGGGCTGAATGACCCAGTGGAGTACGAATACGAGTACGAAGAAGAAGGAGATGAGTACCAAAATCCTTACCAGGAAGAAAGTCCCCAACTGACACCAGAAGAAGAACGTCGCCAGCGTCGGCGGATACGGGATAGGGTTGCCGTTACTTCCGAACCAGGAATGGAGTCAAATATGAACAATGTGGTCGGGATGCCAAGAGCCATCAATAGTATTGCGGAAGTCATCGTCATGGAGCCACGCTCATTTGAGGAAATGCCTCAAGTGATTCAAGCATTGCGGGAGCGCAAGTCCGTCGTGTTGAACCTGACGATGATGGATCCAGATCAGGCGCAGCGGGCGGTGGACTTTATTGCTGGGGGCACCTACGCTATTGAAGGGCATCAAGAGCGAGTCGGTGAGAGTATCTTTCTGTTTACGCCCATCTGTGTCCAGGTTACTACCCAGTCTGGGGTAGTTCATCCGGTACAGCCACCTCAAGTCCTCCACACTCATCCAGTAACTCCTACTCCTGCTTGGACGCCAGAATCAACCAGAATAGCTCAGTCAAGTTAGTGGTCAGGAGGAGCCAGTGCGTTGTGGGGGTTCCCGAGCCAGCGCTACAGGAGGGTTTCCCTCCGCAGGTGACTGGCGTCCCCGTTGAAGCAACTGGCGTTTAGAAGCCAGGAGTCAGGGGTCAGAATCAATAACACTTCCTTCTAGCTCCTGGATTCTGGCATAATTGCTGATACCCTTTTGAGATGGGGGCTATTCAGTTGTCTGTTAAGTTTGGCCTGATTGGTGGCGGGATAATGGGAGAAGCGCTCTTATCCCGCTTAATTGCTAAGCAGATTTATCAACCATTAGAAATCTTGGTGGGCGAACCACAGCAGCAACGCCGAATTTTTTTGGAGCAGCAATATGGCGTTCAAGTGACGGCGGATAATCGAGTGGTCGCCAACGCAGCACAAGTCTTGCTTCTGGCAGTTAAACCCCAGAATTTTACTAGCGTAGCCCAGACGCTACAAGATGTCATATCCACAATAGCTGCCGAAAAGCCGCCGCTGGTGATTTCAATTATGGGGGGTGTGCCGTTGAGCAATCTGGAAGCCGCTTTTCCTCAATTACCTGTCATCCGTGCTATGCCTAATACCCCGGCAATCGTAGGAGCGGGGATTACAGCGATCGCCCTCGGTCAGCATACCGACGAAGGCAACCAAAAAACAGCGCAGCAACTGTTTGCAGCCGTGGGGGAAGTGGTTGAAGTCCCAGAGGTGCTGATGGATGGGGTGACGGGGCTATCGGGTTCAGGACCGGCTTATGTGGCATTGATGGTGGAAGCGCTCTCAGATGGGGGAGTAGCAGCTGGGCTACCCAGAGCAATTGCGACGCAACTAGCAATACAAACTGTTCGGGGGACAGCTCAGCTGTTGCAAGAGACTGGGATGCACCCAGCTGAACTGAAAGACCGCACGACTAGCCCTAGCGGTACTACCATCGCTGGGATAGCAGAGTTAGAGCGGGCTGGGTTCCGCTCAGCCCTGATTGAAGCAGTTCGAGCCGCTAAAGAGCGATCGCAGGAACTGGGTAAGGAAGAGAGCTGAGGGAGCTGAGGGAGTAGGGGAAGAGGAGTTTGCTGTCTAGAATTAAAGTAAGGGATGTAATATGCTGATGTTGATAAGTGTTGGTTAATGTAGCCTGCAAATAGGTTGAAATTATTATTGAGTGAACTCTGCGCTGTTTCCAGAACTTGACCTAAACAGTATATTTCCATTTGAGCTGGATGAGTTCCAGCAAGCTGCGATCGCTGCCCTGAATGCTGAGCGCTCAGTTGTCGTCTGTGCTCCTACAGGAGCGGGGAAAACTTTAATCGGGGAATACGCAATTTATCGCGCCCTGACGCGGGGACGGCGAGTGTTTTATACCACGCCCCTAAAAGCACTGTCGAATCAAAAACTGCGTGACTTCCGTGAGCGCTTCGGCTACCAGATGGTGGGTTTATTAACCGGCGATGCCTCTATCAACCGAGAAGCCCCGATCTTGGTGATGACCACAGAAATTTTCCGTAATATGCTTTACGGTACCCCCATTGGGGAAGTCGGCACCTCCTTAGCTGGGGTTGAGGCAGTGGTGTTAGATGAGTGCCATTATATGAACGACCGCCAGCGCGGTACGGTTTGGGAAGAATCTATCATCTATTGCCCACCGGAAATTCAGCTAGCGGCACTTTCGGCTACCATCGCCAACAGTGACCAGCTGACAGACTGGATTAATCAGGTTCATGGTCCCACCGAACTGATTTACTCCAACTTTCGCCCTGTGCCCTTAGAATTTCACTTCGGTAACCCCAAGGGGCTATTTCCCCTCCTTAACAGCGACTCCTCGAAAATCAACCCCCAACTCAAGCAGTTTAGGGGCAAGAGGTCAGATAAAAACCAGAGACCAGAGCCTCCGAGTCTGGTGTATACCCTGACTCAGCTGGCATCTAGGGATATGCTACCGGCAATTTACTTCATCTTCAGTCGGCGGGGATGTGATAAAGCGGTGGCAGATTTGGGGGATCTGTCGCTAGTAAATCAAACTGAGGTAGAACAGTTGCAGTGGCAGATTGACGAGTTTTTGCGACGCAATCCGGATGCAGGTCGTTCTGGACAAATTCAACCCCTATATCGTGGTATTGCAGCTCACCATGCGGGGATATTACCTGCCTGGAAGGGGCTAGTGGAAGAACTGTTTCAGCAAGGGCTGATTAAAGTGGTGTTTGCCACTGAGACGCTGGCAGCTGGGATTAATATGCCAGCCCGAACAACAGTGATTTCTAGCCTCTCCAAGCGTACTGACCGGGGACACCGATTACTGAATGCTTCAGAGTTCTTGCAAATGGCAGGGCGAGCTGGACGCCGGGGCATGGATCGGCAAGGGCATGTGGTGACGCTACAAACACCGTTTGAAGGTGCTAAAGAAGCGGCTTATTTGGCAACATCTGGGGCCGATCCATTGGTGAGCCAGTTTACCCCTGGTTATGGCATGGTGTTGAATTTACTGCAAACTCACACTCTGGAGCAAGCCAAGGAACTAGTGGAACGCAGCTTTGGTCAGTACATGGCAACCTTGTATTTGCGGCCCCAGTACCAAGCGCTTGCGGAACTCCAAGCTCAATTAGCCCAAATCCAAAGCCAACTGGCTACTGTGGACATGGCACAGTTGGCTAGGTATGAGAAATTACAAGCTACCCTCAAAGTCGAAAGCCAGTTGTTGAAGACGTTGCAAGACCAAGCTCAAGAAGCACGGATTGAGCAATTGGCCATGCTGATTAGCTTTGCTGTGTCGGGGACAATGCTGAGATTGAAGGGTAAACACGTGCCGACTGCCTCACCAGTGGAGGCTGTGTTAGTTGCTAAGACGCCGGGTTCCGGTCAATTTCCTCACTTGGTCTGCTTGGGGCGGGACAACCGCTGGTATGTAGTCACGACAATGGATGTGGTGGATTTGTATGCTGAACTGCCGCGCCTTGATATTCCAAGTGACTTGGCGCCACCGCTCGAGATGCCCCTGAAGCCCGGTCAGTCTCGTCGTGGTGATGCGGTAACAGATGCGATCGTCCAGGCAATTCCACCTGTAGCGATGTTAGCTCCGACGCCAGAAGTCTCGGCTCAACAGGAACGCGTTGCCGCACTGAAAGCGCAATTGCAGACTCACCCAATCCACCAATCGGGCAATCCGGCTAATATCTTTAAACGCCGGACGAAAAGCACACAGCTTGAAGCAGAAATAGCAGCGCGTCAAGCCGAGTTGAACCGGCAGTCCCAACACCACTGGGAAGAATTTCTCCACCTGATTGAAATTTTGCGCCGATTTGGTTGTTTGGCTGACCAAGGGAGGGCTGAGGGAGCTGAGGGAGATAGTTTTTTGTTGCCCACGCCTTTAGGGCAAGTTGCAGCAGCAATTCGGGGAGATAATGAGTTATGGGTGGGTTTAGCGCTAGCCAGCGGTGAATTAGACAACTTGGATCCGCACCACTTGGCAGCGGCAATTGCGGCACTTGTGACTGAAACGCCGCGCCCAGACAGTTGGGTGCGCTACACTCTTTCCGCAGAAGTAGAGGAGGCTCTGGCTGGATTGCGAGGGACTCGCCGCCAACTGTTCCAAATGCAACGCCGATTTGGTGTGGCGCTGCCAATCTGGTTAGAGTATGAGTTAATCCCCTTGGTAGAACAGTGGGCGTTGGGGGTGGAATGGCTAGAACTCTGCGCTCATACAAGTTTGGATGAAGGGGATGTGGTGCGGCTCTTACGCCGGACGTTGGATTTATTATCGCAGGTTCCGCACGTTCCTTATTTGCCAGAATTGTTACAGCGCAACGCTTCTCGTGCTACGCAACTTTTGGATCGGTTCCCAGTTAATGAAGTGATTAAATAACATTGCTCTAAGCTACCCACTGCTTTTGGGCAAATCGCACAGCGAAGCTCGTGAGCAAGATGGCAAAGAAGACCATGACTGTATATCCCCAACGTGGGTAGCGGGCTAGCACTACACCAAGGGCGATCGCTAGTGACACAATGCCGTAAGCTAGACGATTTAGGGATATGGTACCTCCAGAGACCAAGAGTAACCCCAAGGCACAAAAGCCATAGGTAACAGCTACAGGGCTGAGTTGAGAGCGAAGATGCCATAACAGATAGCCACCACCAAAGATCATAACCACATCAGTTAACGGATCGCCTGCTAGCAGCCATAGGCATAAACCTAAGAAGGCAAAGCCATAGTCCACCTTGGCAGAATTCAGATGTTTGCGGTAGCGCCATAACACATAGCTGCTACCCACAATCAGCAAGAACAGCAGCGGATGCCAAGGATCTTTAATCGAGCCATACTTCCAATTCGTCGGACCGATCGAAATTTGCATCAACATCTTCCACCATCGCAGCCAATCAAATCCCGCTCTTGGTCTCCACGCCTGTTGTGCATGCAGAAACGCCAAGCAGTCGCCAAACTGAATCCCACAATAGAAGCTGTATAGAAACAGCCCGCCACCTGCGGCTAAACTAGCAAGATAGGCTCTAGCCCCAGAGCGTTCTCTCCAAGCCACAATCAAAAAAGCTGGGATGAGTGCTAGCCCTGTTGGACGGGCTGCAGTGGCTAATGTCCCCCAAATGGCTACCCCGGCATATTGCTTTCGATCAAAGGCGCGCAAAGCAGCGGTGCCGAACAACAGATACAGCCCCTCCGAATAGATCACAGTTCCGAATAGGGAAAGTGGACACCAAGCCAGGACAGCTGTTGCCCAACGGGCAGCGCTGATGCCATGACGCTCCTCTACCCAAGCGTACAGCACAATCAAGGCTCCCAGGAATGCCAAGTTGTTTAGTAGTGTGCCTGCCACTTCGACTGGCAAGCCAAGCACCATGACTGTACGGATGAATACGGGAAACAAGGGGAAGAAGGCAACAGAATGTTCGTTGCCATTAGTAGCATATTCGTAGCCAGAGGTGGCAATCTTTTCGTAGAAGCTACTATCCCACGCGGAGAAGACACCCCAGCCAACTGTCGGCAAAATACCGCTCGGTGGAGTCGGGAGTGAGGGTGCAATCAGTAACATAGCAACAGCAATTACCAATCGGCTGAGTAGCCACATGGCTGCTGCAAAGATTAAACCATTGCTCCATAAATTCCCTTTGAGCATCTAACACCGTTTTGCTTTGGGCTGACTACAAATAATCATACTGAAATGCCTATCAGTAAGGGTTTACCAATTCCATTATCCAAAATCGGTATAGCCTCCAGATCAGATTTAGGCTTCTGAAATGCTGTTTTTCGCTTCAGGACGAGAGCGGTGTTTGGGAAGTAGTTTGAAGCCAGATAGTGCGACTTGAGCAAGTGCTGGCAGTAATTTAGGCTGGAGTAGCCTTTGATCAAAGCAACTCATGCGTCGCGCATTTTCCTGAAGACAATCCGTGAGCAACATCTCGAAGCTAAAGCCATCCATAAAGACACTGGCTTCAGTGGCTGAGAAGTCTTTACCGCGGCTATTGGCACTATCACTAACAGTACCCAGCAAGCGTTGAGCAGCTCTGCCATAATACCAGAGTGAATTCACTGCTCGAAACAACTTCGCTCCTCGACCTCGGCTTGCCTGTAAATAGGCTACCCAGTTCACGAAGAACACAATGTGGCGTAATTCCTCGTGCATCAGGAGATCAAAGATGTTAAACATTGGTTCGGGTAGGAAATTAGACTGGCGAGCGATTTTAAACAGTCCAAAGCCAAGGAAAGCATCCACACACTCTCCATACCCAAAATCAATGAAGGCTTGCTCAATGTTGTCAGGTAGCTCAACCGGAGGCTCCCCGGAAATCTCAATACCGTAATGCTCAATCATAAATCGAAACAGTCGGCCATGACGAGCTTCTTCTATTCCCTGTAGATCGATCGCTTCCCGCAGTAGCGGATCGGCGATCGTCGTTGCATAAGCATTGACCTTCGCTCCAGCTCGCAGCTCGGTGTTAAGGGCTTCCTCCCAAAAGGGAATTGAGCGCAGGCGTTGGAGGGCTGTACTATCTAGATCCGGCCACAATAGCTGCTCAGGCTCATACTTCTTGTGGCTTTCTATAAAGTCGTGGCAGAACAATTCCTTATGAGCTTCAGAGCCAATTTTCATTTTTCAATTTCGCCCTTATACAAAATAATTAGCAGTGTCAACGTCGAGATCAAAATAGAAGTGGTAGATAACTAATCTTCGTTTTCAAGATCTTGAACGGAGTATAAACTCACCAATCTGGCAATAAACACTGCTGGAAACAGTATACCAATAATTGACTCCAAGTTAGATAGCACCATGGCCAACCTATTTAGTGGCACAATGTCACCATAGCCAAGAGTGGTGAGTGTGGTGAAGCTGTAGTACATTAACTTGTATATACCTCTTCGCTCTATGGAGTAGAAGAATGCCTTTGGATCGAGCAGAGATATGCTTTGATAAAGCAAAGAGAATAAAGTTCCAATAAATAGATACATGCAAAACCCGCCTCTGAACGTATCAGAAGTAACACTTTTCTCTTTGGATATCCTTTTCCCAATTAAAATGATCGCCATGTACAAAAATACTACATAAATAAAATTACTAGTTATATAAAGAACCACACTAAACTGAGGGATTAATTTCAGGCTAAAAATAACTTCAAAAAGAAAGCCTAGTACAGCACATCCTACATACAGGGTAAAAACTCTCTGAGATGAAGTAAGTTTTCTGATGATTGAAATGATGACGCCTAAAAATATTGGTGAAACAATCAGCGATCTTGGCCCTCTTTCATCTAGTAAAGCCAGGGATAAAATAAATAGGATAATAGAAACTAAGAGTTCAGTATATTTATTTTTTGATAAGTCTGCCATATTACCTCTTCAACTAATCCCAAAGCCCTCAGACCTACTGCTTCTCACAAAACTCGCTTGTCCTAATCAGGACGATCAGAATCTCCTAGAACCATCAGCTTTATAAAAGTTTACCAGCAACACGAGCTTTTTTCTTTGCGGTACCGTTAGTTTCATTGAGTCCTGGTATTCTAGTATACAAATGCAGCATTTCTTAACATGCGAATCTTGACTAGCTAAAACTTTAATAAAGTTGGAAAATAGGCAATTCGTTCCTATTCAGCAAGTGACAGTATCTAAGTTGGTTTTGCAAAATAATGCAACTGTATCAAGGCTTAGGAAATTATTATAAACTTGTAGAAAACTAAATACGCCAGATCTAAGAGTACTTTATATGACCAACCCAGTTTATCAAACTGTAATTCTCGGCGGTGGCTTTACCGGACTGTTTACAGCTCTGTACCTGAGCCATGAACATTATCCTCGCTCAGTCATCCTGGTTGACCGGGAGGAGCGCTTTTCCTTTAAGCCCTTACTCTACGAGTATTGCACTGGCGAAATGGATATGGAGGAAGTCTGGCCATCGTTTAAGGAATTGCTCCAGGATAGCGGTGTCATCTTCGTGCAAGATGCAGTTGAGACAATTGACCTCCAGCAGCGGGAAGTTAAATTAACTTCGGGGACAAGCTATAACTACAGCAACTTGGTTTTGGGTTTGGGCAGCGTCACTGGCTACTCTGGCGTTGCGGGAGCAAAAGAGTATGCCTTGCCTTTACGGATGGGAGAAGATGCGCTGGCAATCGATCAAAAATTACATTCGTGCCTGCAACAAGCCCGTGAGATCCAAGACCCTGAACTGCGCCAGAAGCTACTGACAGTGGCAGTGATTGGCGGCGGACCTACAGGCATTGAAATGGCTTGTACCTTAGCCGATCTGCTGCCGATTTGGTATGAGGCATTGGGTGGCAATCAGCAAGAGGTTCGGGTGGTGCTGCTCAATCACAGCAAGGAAATCCTCAAGGGTGACGTTAACGCTGGTTTGCGTGGAACTGCCCTGCAGGCTATGCAAGAACGTGCTGTGCCAGTGGAGCTGATTTCGGGGGCAGCAGCTACTGCCATTCATCCAGATGCAGTCGAGTATAAGCTCGATGAAAAGTCTGTGACGCTCCCAGCTTCTACGATCATCTGGACAGCTGGCACTGCTACCCATCCGTTGATTAAAGACTTGCCAATTCCAACAGAACACCGAGACAAACATGGTCGGCTCCAAGTGACTCCCACGCTGCAATTGCTCGACTTTCCGGAAGTGTTTGCCGCTGGCGATTGTGCAGTTCAACAAGGCGGCGAATCCCTACCAGCTACAGCCCAAGTAGCTTATCAGCAAGCAGCGGCGATCGCCCATAATCTCAAAGCTCTGGCTTTAGGTCGCGGTCTTAAGCCAGCTCAGGTTAATCTCCGTGGCACTCTGATGAAATTAGGGATAGAAAATAGTGTCGCCAACGTCTTCGACCGCTTAGAAGTTAAGGGCAGAGCCGGTCACTTAATCCGTCAAGGCACCTATTTAGAGATGGTGCCAAATCGGGCTCATGAATTCAAAGTCACCGGGGAATGGCTGAGCGATGAAATTTTTCACCGCCATATGGGTGCTGAAGCTGAGGACAAGACAGCCGATGGCTCCAAGACAACGGTGCGGATCCTGGAGTTGGTTGGTGGAGCAGTGGTAGGTGTTCTCGTCGCGAGAAAGTTACTCCAAATGGTAGGGAACGAGGGTAAAAACGATCAAACATGAAGAAACTGATCAATCGTCCTGAGACTGTCGTCGAGGAGATGGTCGAGGGTCTAATTGCTCTCTACCCCGGCCTTTTGCAATTACCCGGTCATACAGTAGTAGTCCGGGCCGATGCTTTGGAGGTTCGCGATCGCCAAGTCGCCCTGATTTCAGGGGGTGGCAGCGGACACGAGCCAGCACATGCGGGTTATGTTGGACGGGGAATGCTGAGTGCAGCTGTTGCGGGAGATGTCTTTACGTCCCCAAGCCCCGACGCTATCTTAGCCGCTATTCGCGCTGTAACAGGTCCGCCCGGCGCACTCCTGATCGTCAAAAACTACACTGGAGATCGGCTGAATTTCGGTTTGGCTGCGGAACTTGCTCGCGCCTCTGGGTTGGCGGTTGAGATGGTGATGGTGGACGACGACGTAGCGCTGGCTCAGATGACCGAGGCAGGTCGGCGGGGGATTGCTGGCACGGTCTTTGTCCACAAGGTGGCAGGCGCGGCCAGCGAGGCGGGGGCGAACCTGTCGGAGGTCGCCGCTGAGGCTCGTGCTGCTGTGCAAGTGGTTAGCACGATGGGAGTCGGCCTTTCGGCCGCTACAGTACCTGCCGCTGGCAAGCCCAGTTTTACTTTGGGCGAGCAAGAAATCGAACTCGGCCTCGGCATCCACGGCGAGCCCGGTGTGCGTCGGGGACCGCTGGAACCGGCCGATTTTCTGGTGAACCATCTCCTAGAGCCGATCCTTGCCAATGCAGACCTCCACCCCAGCGACCGAGTTGCCCTGCTGGTGAACAACCTCGGTGGCACCACGACGATGGAACTCGCGATCGTCGCGCGACACGCCCTGGCTGTACTCGAGGCTAGCGAGCTGATAGTCGAGCGGACCTACGCGGGAACATTCCTGTCAGCGCTGGAGATGGCTGGAGTCTCGCTCTCAATCCTCCAGTTGGATGACACTAGGCTAGCGCGGCTCGATGCCCCAACCGATGCCCCAGCTTGGCCGAACGCTGCGGCACGGCAAAGGACAGGGGCGCGTTACCTACCGACTGAGCCGGAAGTTGCACAGAGCGCGGCTCAGTCGTCCAAGCTGCCGCAAACCCAACTCGGACAGACACTGCAGGAGGCGATTCTGGCAGCGACCGAGTCCCTGATCGACGCCGCTCCCCGCTTGACGGAAATGGATCGGGTAGTCGGTGACGGCGATCTCGGGATCAGCCTGGCGCGCGGCTCCCAAGCTGTGCGCCAGGCTCTGCCAAATTACCCGCTCGACGATCCGGCGGCAACACTTCATGCCTTGAGCCTGACCTTACAAAAGTCACTGGGTGGCTCGTCGGGCCCTCTCTATGCCGTGTTCTTCCTCCGGGCTTCAGGCCGCTTGCAGAGCAGCGCGATCGGCGAGCCGAAGACTTGGGCGGAGGCGTTCCGGGCTGGATGCCAGGGCATGAGTGAACTTGGCGGGGCCAAGCCAGGCGATCGGACCATGCTTGACGCCCTTGTTCCAGCTGCGGACGCTTTTCAATCCGCAGTCGATGCTGGTCAGACACTTGAGGACGCGTTTGCAACTGCAGTGCAGGCAGCCGAGACAGGAGCTGGGGCCACAGCGAACATGGCACCGAGGCGGGGACGATCGAGCTACATTGGCGATCGCGCCCTCGGTTATCCCGACCCTGGGGCCGAGGCCATCACCATCTGGCTCCGGGCGCTGCTCCCGTTTCTACCAGTTATTCAAATCACAAACGGTTCAACTTGACTATGACTCCACTGTTGCTGAAATCGTTCAGCGATCAACGGTCGGACAATGAACTTGGGTGGTCGACCGTCTTGGACATCGATCCGCAAACAGGTGTAGGGCCGCCGCTTCTGTAAACCGTGACCGTTGCGACCAATATAGAGTAGCGATCGCGCTACTTCACGGGTGTGACCGCTGTCATTGTCCCCAAAAAACTCCAGCAATTCCGGTCCAAGAGACCGTTGACGACGGAGGCTGAAACCGCTGCCGCCGCAGATCAGCCAGTTGAGGTGAGAGTCGGCGTGTCCGGTGTCGCCAGTGCGTAGATATTCCAGGCAGTGAGCGTGACCACTCAGAAACAAATCGACCAGCGGACGCCCCGAAGATCGCGAACCGACAGCCCTAGACACTGCATCGAGTACCCGACGGAGGCGGTGGCGAATCGCTAAGGTCTGCCCTTGGTGCCACTTCGTCGCCTCAGTAACGTATGGGGGATGGTGAAGATAAACGACCCGTCCGCGCACTTCGGTGGTGTTCCAGGATTCGATCAGCCTTTGCTGTAGCCAATCAAGTTGTTCGAGGTCAGTGACGGTGGTTTCGTCCGACGCTAGTTGTTTGTCGATGTCAATCTTGATTTCGTCGATCTGCGTCAATCTGGTACGCAGGTCATCGAGCTGTTCAGCTTCATCAGGGCGATCGGGACTGAGACCTGGACAAGTTTCGAGGATTTGACGTTTTTCCTGCTCTAGTTCATCCCGGCGATTTTCCAGGTGGCGACGAAAGTCTTCCCCCTCTCGATTTGCAGCTAGCGGTAGTGGCGCACTGAAGGTATTTGAGTCGAGGGCGAAGAAGTCGATCCCACCGCTACGGAATGTGTAATAACGGTTAGGTAACCGGGTGAAATGCCCAGGTTGATAAACTAGACAGCGACCCGTGTCGGTTTTGGCAGTGTAATGGCTGTCTAGATGACGGCTCAGCTCTTCCTTAGCCTTGAATGCTTTGAGGTAGTCAAGAAACGCCCGTGCATAAGCCCTGCCTTGACCCGAACCGTGCCAGCCAATCGCCAGATCCAGCTGGAACCGGAGCAGATGGCGAAGCGGCAGAGTGGTCTGTGCCATTAGGCCGTAAACAAACGGCAAGTCATAGTAATCGTGGTTACCTGGCACGGGTAGGAACGGCTGGTTGAATACCATGCGATTGTAGGCAACTTGTTTAGGCTGCTCACCACCCACGAGAAACTCTCGGTAGGGCTCAATGAAGTTTTCTAGGTAGTACTCGCTCGAGCCGACTAGATAAATTACATCGCCCGTGTGCAACACGAAACGGCAGTCGTTACGGTGTTCCAGCATAAGTTCTGCAATCCGTCGTTGGGGATTGTGTCCCCCTTGTCGCCCTGCTCCACTATCACCCACGACCAAAAATGAGAACTCTGGACTATCCGCCCAGCCATCCTCTAAAATCATTCGGGTTTGATCGATTCCCCGCTCCGCAATCAGGGGTTCTCGCCACCGCACCCGTTCCTTCATCTTGAGAATCTTAACGGCAATCGATGGGTCAGACACAAATTCCATAGCTGGTAGTCCTAGATTAATGGCGAGAAGATGTTGTCAACGATGCGCAACAAGTTCGGCGGTCATGTGGAAGAACACCACTGGGCGGGCAAGATAGATCAAAGGGGTCGGGTGTCAGAGGAATTAAGATTTTCACAAGGGGAGTAGAATCAAGCCTGCTCCCCCTAACCCCTCTTTGTTGAGAGATATCAAGCCATGACAGCTACCCAGGAAAAGACCATAACAGATGAACAGCAGGTAAAGCCATCAGAACCCTGCGTGATGGTGATCTTCGGCGCTGCCGGGGACTTGACCAAGCGCCTGCTAATACCATCACTCCTCAACTTAGCACGCAGCCAGCTATTGCCCAAGGAGTTTGCTGTAGTCGGCTTCGCTCGCGCCGAGATGAGTACTGATGATTTCCGCGCCAAAATGAGCCAGGATATTCAAGAGTTTGCCACTGGCTCAGTGGACGCGGATACTTGGGACTGGTTAGTACAGCGGCTCTACTATGTCAGGGGCAACTTTGAAGAAAAGAGCGCTTATCAGCAACTGCGAGACCAGTTGGCTCAAATCGACACTGAACACGGCACCAGCGGCAATTACCTCTATTACCTAGCTACTGCCTCCGACTTTTTCTCGAAGATTGTGCAGCAACTGGGTGATGTTGGACTGGCACAAGAAGAGCAAGGGCACTGGCGACGCATCATCATTGAGAAACCCTTTGGTCATGACCTAGATTCGGCTCGCACCCTGAATCAAAATCTCGCAAGCGTGCTGAGTGAAAGCCAAATTTACCGCATCGATCATTACCTCGGGAAAGAGACGGTGCAGAATATCTTGGTCTTCCGCTTCGGCAACGGCCTGTTTGAACCAGTCTGGAACCGCAACTACATTGACCACGTACAAATTACTGTCGCTGAGACGGTTGGCGTCGAAGGACGGGGAGGCTTCTACGAAGGGGCGGGAGCGCTGCGGGACATGGTAGAAAACCATATGTTCCAGTTACTAGCAATGACAGCGATGGAGCCGCCGCTTTCCTTTGACGCTGATGCCTTACGCGACGAGAAGTCGAAACTGCTGCATGCCATCCTACCACTGAGTCTAGAAGCAGTCCGTTCCCAAACTGTGCGTGGGCAGTATGGCGCAGGCACGGTCAAGGGTAAGCAGATGTCCGCCTATCGCGCTGAACCACGGGTCGCGCCTGACTCCAACACAGAAACCTATGTTGCTCTAAAGCTAATGATTGACAACTGGCGCTGGGCGGGGGTGCCATTCTACCTGCGCACTGGCAAAGCTCTGCCCCAGCGAGTGAGCGAAATCGCCATCCAGTTCAAGCGCGTGCCGCACTTAATGTTCCGCCAGACCTCCATCGAGCAACTGACGCCGAATTTTCTGGTAATGCATGTGCAGCCAGATGAAGGCATCAGCCTGCAGTTTGGAGCGAAAGTCCCAGGTCCGATTGTGCGTATGGGTGGAGTAGAAATGTATTTTCACTACCACGACTACTTTGGCACGCAGGCGAGTACTGGTTATGAGACGCTGCTCTATGACTGCATGATTGGGGATGCAACGCTCTTCCAGCGGTCTGATAATGTGGAACTTGGCTGGAATGTGGTGCAGCCAATCCTTGATGGTTGGCAAGCCTCGCCGCCAGATAACTTTCCCAACTACGCGGCCGGGACTTGGGGACCCAAGGAAGCAGAAGACTTGCTGGAACGCGACGGTCGGCACTGGCGACAGATTGACGGGTAATAACCCCTTAACCTGCTGGCTCCGATAAGATGATTGGCAAGTTCGCAACCGCTTGCCATCACACCCACTGATTTTGATGCGACTAAACAGCAAGAGGCATAGAGGCGGCGAAACGCTGAATAACAGATGAGATTGAGTACAGCTAATGAACACCAACCCAGAATCTAAACACCAGAAAGTCTCCTTACTTGTCGCCGATGTGGACGGCACGCTAGTTACAAAACAGAAGGTGCTGACTGAGCGCGCTCGTCAGGCTGTGCAGAAGCTCCGCGACGCGGACATTGCCTTCGCCATTACCAGTGGGCGACCGCCCCTCGGGATGAAAATGTTCGTTGACGAGCTGGAATTGACGGCACCCCTCTCTGCTTTCAACGGTGGGGTCTTCTTGAATCCAGACTACTCAGTTATTGAGCAGAATCTCTTACTACCGGAAGTCGCCAAGCATGTGATCGAGATCATCAAGTCCCACGGCCTTGATGTCTGGGTTTATACCGATAGCGACTGGTATGTGCCTGAGCGTCACGGTCCCCACGTTGACCGTGAGGAATGGACGGTCAAGTTCCCCCCCACGGTCGTATCTTCTTTCGATCACTTGCTCGACAAAGTCGCAAAGATCGTTGGTGTCAGCGACGACCTCGATTTGGTGGCAAGATGCGAAGCTGACGTGCAAAAGGAGTTCAGCCAGCATGTCTCGACTCATCCGGGCGAAAGTTCTGGTGGCGGGGAGGAGGTGTCTGCGGCTCGTTCCCAGCCCTATTACCTGGACGTGACCCACCCTCACGCCAACAAAGGGTTTGTCATTGGTCGGCTATCGGAACTCCTTAACATTCCTAAAGATGAGATTGCCACGATTGGTGATATGCCGAACGATGTGCCAATGTTCAAACGCAGCGGCGTCAGCATCGCCATGGGCAACTCCAGTCAAGAAGTACAGCACTCGGCCCTATATGTGACGACCGACTACGAGAATGAGGGCTTTGCCAACGCAGTTGAACGCTTTGTTTTGGGTAACCAGTGAAACCCGACCACACACTAGCAAGGAGTAAAGTCAATGAAGCTTGAAGGTAAAGTAGCTTTGGTAACCGGCAGCAGCCAGGGAATTGGTCAAGCGATCGCGGTGCGCCTGGCTCAGGAAGGTGCAGATATCGTAATCGACTATCGCTCTCATCCAGAGGGGGCTCAGGAAACCCTAACTAAAGTGGAAGCCACCGGACGCAAAGGCTTCACAATTAAAGCCGACTTGGGGATCGTGAACGATGTCCATCAGATGGTCGCTCAGGGCGTCCAACACTTCGGTAAGCTAGACATTCTGGTAAACAATGCTGGCCTAGAGAAGAATGCCTCGTTCTGGGACGTGACAGAAGCCGACTATGATAGTGTGGTTAATGTCAACCTGAAAGGCGTATTTTTCGCCACGCAGGCCATGGTACAGCACTTGATGGCAACCAAGCGGACTGGAAAGATCATCAATATCAGCTCGGTCCACGAGGAGCTGCCATTCCCACACTTTACATCGTATTGTGCTAGCAAGGGTGGGGTGAAGATGATGATGCGCAACTTGGCAATTGAGTTGGGACCTCTGGGAATTACGATTAACAACGTGGCACCGGGAGCGATTGAAACGCCGATCAATACCAAGCTGATGAACGACCCCAAAGAGCTAGGGGCGCTGCTGAAAAACATCCCACTCGGTCGTCTAGGTCAACCGCAGGATGTCTCCTCTGTCGTTGCCTTCCTAGCCTCCTCTGATGCCGACTACATTACAGGCACGACCCTGTTTGCGGATGGCGGACTGTTGTGGAATTATCAGGAGCAGTGAAGAAGAGAGCACTTTTATTCTTTTGTAGAGACCCAGCCTTTTGAAGCAGCTCAGACTGCCCTTGAGCGCGTGCCTGATGGCAAGCTGCGTTTCCGGGCAGTCATAAAGATAGTTTGAATCATGATTAAAATCCTACATCTATCAGATATCCATCTGGGCAGTGGCTTTTCTCACGGACGGATTAATCCAGAAACTGGGTTAAATACCCGGCTAGAGGATTTTGTGGGTACACTGTCACGATGTATTGACCGAGCGATCGCCCAACCAGTCGATCTTGTCCTATTTGGCGGCGATGCCTTTCCCGATGCTACACCACCGCCATACGTGCAGGAAGCCTTCGCCAGCCAGTTTCGCCGCTTGGTAGATGCCCAAATTCCTACAGTGTTGTTGGTGGGCAACCACGATCAGCATTCCCAAGGACAAGGGGGTGCGAGTTTGTGTATTTATCGCACGTTAGGGGTACCGGGGTTTGTCGTCGGCGATCGCTTTACTACCCATCACATTCAAACCCGCAATGGCCCCGTCCAGATCATCACCCTCCCTTGGCTGACCCGCTCTAGCCTACTCACCCGCCCAGAAACCGAAGGTCTATCGCTGGCAGAAGTTAACCAGTTGTTGAGTGAACGCCTCAGAGTCGCCCTAGAAGGCGAAGTTCGCCGCCTCAAACCAGACGTACCGACTATCTTGCTGGGTCACTTAATGACTGACAACGCCAACTTGGGAGCCGAGCGCTTCCTAGCTGTAGGTAAAGGCTTCACGATTCCCCTATCATTGCTGACGCGATCATGCTTTGACTATGTAGCCTTGGGTCATGTCCACCGCCACCAAAACCTCAACAAGTCTAACGACCCCCCCATCATCTATCCAGGCAGCATCGAGCGGGTCGATTTCAGTGAAGAAAAAGAAGACAAAGGCTTCGTCATGATTCAACTGGAGCGAGGCAGCGCCCAGTGGGAATTTTGTCCCTTGCCAGTCCGGACTTTCCGCACTATACAGGTGGATGTGTCTGATTCAGCTGACCCGCAAGCGACATTACACAAAGCGATTGAGAAAAAGGATATTCAAGATGCTGTGGTGCGGCTAATTTACAAACTCCGCTCTGAACAGATGGATCAGATCGATTCAGGGGCGCTGCACCAGGTTTTAAGTGCTGCCCACAACTACACGATTCAGCCGGAACTAGTGAGCCAATTGGCTCGACCTCGCTTGCCGGAACTGGGAGCCAGTAGCAGCATTGATCCAATGGAAGCGTTGAAAGCTTACTTGGGTAATCGAGAAGACCTGAAAGATATTGCTACCCAAATGATGGAGGCAGCACAGAATTTGCTGACATCTGAGGCAGGAGTGTGGCTGGACTCGGCTAACCTGGAGGAGGAATCAGCAACTATTACGGTTCAACAGAGCCAGAGAAGGATGGCTAATCAAGATGGTCAGCTGCGTCTGCTATAGAATTTACCGTTAAGTGGTGCTGAATCTGCCAAAATTTCAGTATCACTTGCTTGGTGGTTAGTACATCAGTCAACTGAGCGGCAGCAACAACAGGTATAGGTGCACTTTGGTATGTCCTCCTTTACTCGACTCAAGGAAATTTTAATTGGTAAATCTTTACCAACAAGTGCTAGTAGTCACGAACGATTGAACAACTTCGCCGCTTTGGCGGTGCTCTCCTCTGATGCACTCTCCTCTGTTGCATATGCCACCGAAGAGATTCTGAAGGTTTTGGTGCTGACAGGGAGTGCTGCTGTTCTCGGTGGGTCGATCTGGGTGGCTTTGGCGATCGCGCTACTGCTACTGATAATTACCCTTTCCTATCAACAAACTATCCGCGCCTATCCCAATGGCGGTGGAGCTTATATCGTTGCCCATGAAAACTTGGGTGTCTATCCAGGTCTTGTGGCAGGCGCTTCGCTGATGATCGACTACGTGCTGACAGTCACCGTGAGTATCGCTTCTGGAGTAGATGCCCTGAACTCAGCGGTTCCACAACTGCTACAGTTCAAGGTTCCCCTTTGCTTGGCGTTTATTTTCTTAATCATGCTGGCGAATATGAGGGGTTTACGGGAGTCGGGCAAGATATTTATGATTCCGACATATGCCTTTATTCTCAGCGTTTTTATCCTGATTGTCGGCGGTTTTTATCACCAGCTTACAGGACAAATCCATCCGAACCCTCCCGCCCTCAAGGCAGCAGTCGAACCACTCGGTGTCTTTTTAATTTTAAGGGCCTTCTCTCAGGGTTGTACAGCGCTCACAGGGGTAGAAGCCATATCGAATGGCGTTCCAGCCTTTAAGCCCCCCGAGTGGAAAAATGCCCGCACCACAATGCTCTTCATGGGTCTAATTCTTGGCTCGATGTTTTTGGGGATCACTCACCTAGCTAACATTTATCAAGTTGTTCCCGATCCCACAGGTGCCCAGACCGTGCTTTCTCAGTTGGGACATAACATTTTCGGCAATGGACCACTTTACTACTATCTCCAATTTGCCACCCTGTTGATCTTAATTTTAGCTGCTAATACCAGCTATGCGGACTTTCCCAGGCTTTCTTCGCTCTTAGCTCGTGACGGCTATATGCCCCGGCAACTGGCACTGTTGGGCGAGCGCTTAGTCTACTCTAACGGCATTATTTTGCTCAGCATCTTTGGTGCTACCTTAATCATTATCTTCAATGGCAGTGTTGACAGGCTGATTTCCCTCTACGCCTTAGGCGTGTTCACTTCCTTTACTCTCTCCCAAGCTGGGATGGTACGCCACTGGTTCAAAGAGCGCGAACAGCATCAAGCAGGTTGGCAACCAAGAGCCCTGATGAATGGTTTGGGAGCTATCACCACGGCAGTTGTGCTGCTGGTGATCTTACAGACAAAGTTTCTGGCAGGAGCTTGGATAGTCGTAGTAGCAGTTCCAATCTTAGTGAGTATATTCCGCGCCATTCATCGTCACTACCAACATATGGCAGAGATGGTCAGTATTAAAGATCTAGGGCCCAGAGGTTACATTCCTAGACCGAAAGTGGAAGTGGCAACCCATCCAGCAGTAGTGATCATAGGTCAACTCAATAAAGGAACGGTAGAAGCACTTGATTATGCTCGTAGCATTGCCGATGAGATTGTTGCGATCCATGTCGATATTGGTTTGACAGACCGTGAGAAACTGCAACAACAGTGGCAAGAGCTAGAGAATGATATTCCTTTGGTAATTTTAGACTCGCCCTATCGCTCTTTGATCGCTCCGATTTGTAGATTTGCTAGTGAGTTCGAAGCAAGCCATCCGGGTGTTTTGTCAACGATCATCATTCCAGCTCTTGTGACGCGTAACTGGTGGGAGGGTCTTTTGCACAATCAAACGGCATTTTTCCTAAAAAGAGCCTTGCGTTCGAAGAAGAGCCGGGTTGTGACCACTGTGAGATACTACCTCTAATTCCATATTCTCTGTCCCTCTGCTGCCGTGCTAGACCGATCCAGTCCGGAATTGCCTGATCGCCGAGAGCGGTTGCCCAATCAGCGATGGCAGATTTGCCCAGACAACACTGAATGGGCTACCCAGCTAGCACAAGCTACCCAGCTCTCACCCATCGTCAGCCAGCTGCTGATTAATCGTGGCATCGAAACCCTAGAACAAGCACAAGCATTTTTAGACCCAGAGTCCCAAGTCTTGCCCTCACCACTTGAGGAATTCCCCGACCTAGCTGTCAGCTTGGAGCTGTTGACTGAGGCGATCGCAACTAGGCAAAAAATTGCCATCTGTGGCGACTATGACGCTGATGGCATGACCAGCACTGCCTTACTACTGCGATCGCTCCGGTGGTTAGGCGCTGATGTTGATTACGCCATTCCCAGTCGGATGAAGGACGGCTACGGCATAAATGTGCGGATTGTCGAAGAATTCCACCGGGAAGGGGTCCAGTTGATTCTGACTGTAGACAATGGCATCTCAGCAGTTGAACCGATCGCTAGAGCCAAACAGCTAGGTTTAAAAGTCATCATCACCGACCACCATGACCTCCCACAACAGCTGCCAAGCGCTGATGCAATCCTCAACCCCAAGCTAATTGCTGCCTCTTCACCCTATCGGGGTCTTGCTGGCGTGGGAGTTGCTTACATCCTTGCAGTGTCTTGTGCCCAACAACTGGGACAAGCTAAAGGATTGGTGAAGCCACTACTAGAACTGTTCACATTGGGAACCATTGCCGATTTAGCCCCCTTGACCGGCGTCAACCGGCGCTGGGTAAAACGTGGCTTGCGTCAGTTGCCTCAGTCTCAATTGGCTGGGGTACAGGCGCTAATTCAGGTGGCTGGAGTGCGGGGACAAGAGCAGGGGGGGCAGGGGGCAGGGGGTAGGGGGCAGGGGGAGAAGCCTAAAACCTCGACTCTGAGTTTGAAGCCGGAGGATATTGGCTTTCGCCTTGGTCCGCGAATTAACGCTATAGGTCGCATTGCTGACCCTCAGATTGTGATTGAACTGCTGACGACAGATGATATGGGGCTGGCACTGGAACGAGCGATGCAGTGCGAACAAATTAACCAACACCGCCAGCAACTCTGTGCCCAGATTGAACTAGAAGCCATTGCCTGGGTGGAACAAAGTCAGCTGAACTTGGACCAAGAGCGCGTATTGGTCATTGTCCAACCTAACTGGCATCACGGCGTCATTGGTATCGTTGCCTCTCGCTTGGTGGAACGCTATGGCGTCCCCGTATTTATTGGCACCTATGAAGATGAGCAACACATTCGCGGCTCAGCGCGGGGCATTTCAGAGTTTCATGTGTTTGAAGCCTTGGTGTTTTGTCAGGGATTGTTAGGAAAATTTGGCGGACACAAAGCAGCTGGAGGCTTTTCGCTGCCAGCCGGAAATTTGGTCGCATTGCGATCTCGCCTTAGTACCTTTGCCTGTCATTGCCTCCAACCAGAACACCTCAAACCGCTGTTAAAAATCGATGCCCAGGCAAACCTGAATCAAATCAACCACCACCTCTACGCCCAGGTGGAAGCACTCCACCCTTGCGGGATCGAGAACCCAGATCCGGTATTTTGGACTCCCAATGTCCAGATCGTTGAGCAACAAATCGTTGGCAAAGATCACCTCAAACTGACAATTTCCCAAGACACCAAACCTCAGCCGCTCAAGCTCAAAGCGATCGCTTGGCGGTGGCGTGACTACTTTCCCCTACCGCCGCGAGTCGATATCGCCTACCGACTGCGAGAAAACATCTGGAATGGCAACACCACCATCGAGCTAGAGTTAGTAGGCGTCAGATCTCCAACCCCATTCTCTTCATCTGCCCCCTTGAAAGCTGCATTTGATTACAGACAGCGCCACTACACTTGTGGCATTTTTAAAACAGATTCTTTAATAGAATTAAGGATTAAACATCCCGAAGGTCAAGTCTTAGCTCTCAAGCTAGGACAAACCACTGGTTTACTGGGTAGCAAGCGCGAAGAAGCGATCGAGGTAGATCTCTCAAAGCCAGATCTACGTGACCTGGTTCTTGCTGCTCTCAAAGCTTTGGAGATAGCCAAAACCCATTCTTCATGGAAAAGTAATACATTTTTTAATTGAACCTAAAAGTAGGTTTAACTATTAACTCTATCATTAGAGTCATGAATTAATATCTTTATTTATTGACCCCACCCCCTACTTTATGAGAGCAGAGTTTTACTACAATAAACGAAAATTTTTATGTGGTCTATTCACCACTGAGTTGTCAAAAGAATTGAGAATTAGAAATGATCGAGGAGAAGTCTTAGCAATTGAGCAAGGGAAAAAATTTGGACTGCAAGGAAAAAGACGCGAAAGCTCTAGAGAAGTAGATGCATCTCAACCTTATTTATATAATTTAATCAAGGCTGCTGTCAGCGCTCTGGAGATTGCAGACAAGAATCAGCTACTCATAGAAAAAGACAGAATAATTGATGGGAAAGACGAACAAATTAATAATTTGAATCAACAGCTAAATATTCTTAATACAACACACATTCTAACAGTTGAACAAGAACAGAAACTTTGCCAACTACAAGATGTAATGCAAGAACGAATAGCTATTATTGAAGCGCAAAATCAGCGTATTGCTCAACTAGAAAATGAGCTGAGAGCGTCACCAGTTCTGCCTTTAGAGAGCATAGAAAAAAAAGTTAAAACTAAACTAGGTGAATCAGTTTGGAGCTATTTGCATCCATCTAGTCGCAGAGATCTGTGTTCTGCTTATAAAAACTATTTGCTGATTAAATCAGAGAAATTTACAGCTCAGGTCGCCGATTACTCCGAAGCTGGGCGCAGTCTCGGTATTGTAGCGGAAAGAGAAATCGTTGCTCCTTTTTTCGCAGATCTATATCACTTTGTGTCTGGCGAGAATAAACCAGCTACTCTATTAGCAAGTGTTCCATGTGAAGGAGACAAGGGCAGGTCAAATTATTCTGCCCACCAATTGTCATTCGGAAGCATTCCTCTAAAATCGAAAGGAGAATATACACTGGGAGATTTACCAGCCTTATTATCAACTCAGTGGGAGACTTTTATAAAAAATGCTTTAGACCAGGAAGACTGTCTACCTGAAGACAAGCTATATCGTACAGTTTTTATGGGCAATCAGGTAAGTCAAACCGATCGGCAACTCATCCAACAATTTTACCAAGAGTGGCAACATCCATTATCTAGATGGCTGGCTAAAGGGCAAGCATCCGCCTCTGCAATCGACAAAATCAGACAGCTGCGCAATCGGGCATCTCACGCTGAACCTATTTTGTATCTTTGGCAATTCAAGGAGCTGTGGTCACTGGTAGTTGGCGGTAAGAAAACCCGAGGAGTACTACAGGAGATCTATGGTGGACTGTCACTGCGCCTGCGGTGCAGTGAGGAGCGCGGAGCACCTCCGGCTCCGCGCTCCTCACTTTCTTCGGTCAAGCCAAGCTAAAGGTTGCCGTTGCGGAAGGCCAGCACAAATATGACCACTGGCCCAGCAATCATAATTAGGCCAACCGAGACCAGCTGGGCGATGACTTCCCAGTTGATGTTACCTAACCCATCAAGAACCCCAGATAGAAATTCCATTTTTCCTCCCAATTTGACCCAACTAGTTGAATGACCCTTCTGGCAAATCCGCTCTTTATCATAACCCAGCGATCGCTTATCTATTTTAATTAACTTAACAAATATATAAAAAATTACATACAACTCTAAAATTTCTCATGTTGCCTGCTCGCAGGCGAAAACCGCTAAGCTCAAAAGGCAGCAACATTATCACTCAGTTTTGAACCATGGCAACTTGGCGTTGTGTAAAGCAATGTGGAGCCTGCTGTCATCTTGACCCAGCTGAGCGCCCAGATTTGGCCGAGTATTTATCCCCAGATGAACTAGAGCTATATCTCAGTCTAGTGGGAGAAGGGGGTTGGTGTATCAACTTTGACCAGACAACGCGAGAATGCCGGATCTACCCCAACCGACCTCGTTTCTGTCGAGTCGAGCCAGAGGTGTTTCAGGATATGTACTGTATTCTCCCTGAGGAGTTAAACGACTTTGCGGTTGAGTGTTGTCAGCAGCAGATTTCGGGGGTTTATGGCGATCGCAGTCTAGAAATGCGCCACTTCAATCAAGCCGTTTTTGGAGAAAATATGGGGTTGGGGGTTGATATTTGTAACAAGGGTCTGACAAAATGAAAAGAATATGAAAACAATCTAGCAATGAAACTTTCCTTTGCACCTTCAAACCTTCCTGCCCTAGAGCATTCTCAACTAGTGGTGTCTCATCAGTCGGGCGAGCAAAAGTCAGGTACTGATCGCCCCTTGTCCATTGCGAGCATTGAGCTTGCACGGGCGCGCCGCCGGAGCTACCTCCGGCGGACCGTTGAGAACGCTCAAGGTATGCTTACAGTCGATCAACAGGAGGAGGGAGTTTCAAAGGGCTTAATTCTTCCCGAATCGTGTCCCATAGGGGGGCGAAACAGAGGAGTGAGGGAAGTACTGGGCTCCACGTTCTTAACCATCTTTTTGGCAGAATTTGGTGACAAAACTCAGCTATCGACCTTGCTAATGAGTGCAGAATCACAATCACCCTGGGTGGTATTTTTAGGCTCAGCTGCTGCACTGATAACAACCAGCTTGCTAGGCGTTCTCTTAGGTCAGTGGCTAGCAACCAGACTTGCTCCTAGAACTATGGAAACGGCAGCTGGGGCGAGTATGCTGTTGATATCAATGCTGCTGTTGTGGGATATAGCGCGATTCTAGAGCGTTCTTCACCCGTCAGGGAAATTAGTTGAATGGAAACAACCCATCTTTTAGTATTAAGTTTTATCACGGTTTTTTTGTCAGAATTGGGCGACAAAAGCCAACTCGCTGCGATCGCGCTTTCTAGTCGTTCCCAATCTCCCCGCGCGGTATTCTTTGGGACGGCCGGAGCGCTGTTAATGACGAGTTTGCTGGGCGCCCTGGCGGGGGGATGGGCATCTGTACTACTGCCAGTTCATCTAGTCAAGGCGATCGCCGCTGTCGGATTTGCCCTACTCGCTGTCCGTCTACTGTGGCCCGAAGAAGATGGCAGGGGGACAGGGGGCAGGGGACAGGGGACATGAGGAAGAGAGCAGGGGGACAGGGAAAATAAACTAGAGTGCAGACGAACCCTATCAAAGTGATTCTGTCTCCCCACTTCCTAATTCCTCTTTAAACCCTACTCCCTACTCCCTCTTTGAGGCACCAACCTAAAAGTGTGCCACCCGTAACGAACTTGAGAATTTCCATCACCCAGTAACCCGCGTGCAACTGGTTCATTGTGGCAGGAATTTCAGCAGCTGACTCGAAGAGATTCAGATGGAGTCCTGTAGCACACATTTGCGGGGTTAAGAAATAAGTCTCAGTCAGAGATATAGCTAGCAGTAGCAGCGACAAAATAACAGCACCACGACGCCATTTAGTTACAGCAGGTTGCGCGCCAAGCACCAACACACCCGTCACTACTAAGGCAGCCGACAATAACTCGATACGATTAAAATTCCAAAAGATCGCATAGCCTGCTGTAGCAAACCCGGCTTGAGTCATCATGCCCGAAATATAGAGACTAGGCATAATTACCCAGTCTAAAATCAGGCTGCCACTGAGCCAAAAGCTCAAAGTCAACATGACAAGGTTTAACCAAATCGGTCGCTTTAATTGAATGCTAGAAGCAGCCATTATAACTTACATATTTCCTTTGAATTTATTTCTATTTCTTAGCTTAACGAATTTGTTAGGACACAACTGTGAAATATCTTTTAAAACTTATGCTCAATTAGAGCAGTGAGTTTTGTTAGTAAAAGTATGCTTTTTATAAGAATTGTTAAAAAGTAGATCAACTTTATGTCTAGTTAATAAGTAATCTTGCTTATTCTTTATGTAAGAACCAATTCTATGCCTCCATATGGCTGAAATGCTTTACAACAGTAAGTATAAGCGGAAATTATATTAACCTGGATTGTCAATGCGCGTTTCAACTGTGTTGGCCACAAGTCTTGCTGTCGCAACAGTTGCTGCTGGGTCTGTTCAAGCGGTTCAGCTGGCAGATGGTACTGTCTACTTTGCCGATCCTCCCGAACTCGTTACGGTGACTAGTACATTCAAGGAAGTCAATGTGCTGGGCCCAACTTACTATTTCACTGTCAGCATCCCGGAAAATGCAGGAGAACCTCTCCAGCGGGTGGAAATTTCCCAGCGGGAGGGAACCCAGCAACTTAGGTTTGACCTAAAACACACCGGAGCTTTTGTGGGAACGGAAGGGAACAAAGAGCAACAACTCTCACTAGGCGGAGTGACGAGGGAAAAAAAGACACAACTAATTTCCGTAACGTTTAACCCACCAGTTTCCCCTGGAAAAACGGTCACGATTGGTCTGCACCCTTACCAAAATCCCCAATTTTCCGGTGTCTACCTATTTGGCGTTACAGCGTTTCCTGTAGGAGAGAAATCCCACGGTCAATTTCTTGGTTATGGCCGTCTTCAATTCTATGGCGAAGATAGAGGGCCGTTTGGCTTCCCCTTTGGCTTCCCATAAGAAAGTGACTGTAAATATTTTTCTCTACTCTTGGATAGATTGAAATCGTTTTATTCACCAGAGAGATTAGTTGAATAGCAACTTTAGATTGTTTAGCAGGTAGTGCTAGGATATCTACTCACTCTGATAAAGTAATTAATTGAGTGAAAACACTGCCCATTACTTAGGTGGAGAGGAGATACAATGAGCATAGTATACCCCAAGGCTGGAAAGCTTATGCGTCCGATGGCACTGCTACTTACAGCCCTTTTAACGCTGCCGCTTTTTGCAGGCTGCGGTGGTCCGAAGACTAGCGATACGCCAGCTAACAACCCGAATGTTGGAGTGGCCAATAATTCTGCACCAATACCCCCAACAAAGCAGGGATTGAATAACAAGCAGAAAGTAGCGATTACCCTAGCCGGAGCTGCTGCACTTTACTATCTCTACAGGCAGCATCAGAACAAGCAAGGAGCTGGAAAGAATGGGCAGTACTACCAATCCAAGAACGGGGGCATCTACTACCGCGATGCCCAAGGTCGCCCTGTATACGTAAAACCGCCAAGCCAACCCATTCAAGTTCAAGTCCCACCGTCAGAAGCGCAACAGTACGGTCAATACTCCGGCTATAATGGGAGATCAACAGGTCGCAGCTTTGGTGGCGCGGCTACACAGTAATCCTTGCCACGAGGCATTGCAGACATTACTAAAGACGCAATTGAGATCTGTGTGACACGCACCAATGAATTGAAATCAGTCTTTTGCGTCTTTACTAGCTGTTCCAGCATCAATGTAAATAAGGAGATAAATCGTGGTAGATGATTTTTTACGAAAGGCAAAGGATGCCATCTTTGGGCCCAATGACGAGCCACAACAGCAGCCTGGTTTTGACCCTAGAGACAACCGATTTGAGCAAGACCCCGCCAACTACGACCGACAGGTCCGCCCAGCCAGTGAGGATCCCTACGGCGACCCAGCAAACCAGCAATTCGGCAACGTCCGCCCAGCCAGTGAGGACCCCTATGGCGACCCAGCAGATCAACAATTCGGCAACGTCCGCCCAGCCAGTGAGGACCCCTACGGCGACCCAGCAGACCAGCAATTCGGCAACGTCCGCCCAGCCAGTGAGGACCCCTACGGCGACCCAGCAGACCAGCAATTCGGCAACGTCCGCCCAGCCAGTGAGGACCCCTACGGCGACCCAGCAGACCAACAGAACACCTGGTAACACCAGGCCACTACTTTTTAAGCGTCGATTTTGATTACAGAGATGCGGAGGAGCAAGAAGTCTTATGCCTCACCGCTGGCGAGCGGCCTTCTTTTTCCTCTGCTTCCCCTGCTCCCCCTGCTCCCCTTGCTCTCTTCCCCCCTCCCCCTGCTCTCTTCTTTGCCGCAGATGGGTGGCTTGAACCAGGAGGGATTCGGCAAAGGTGATCGCTTCCGCAGCAGACTTTCCACCAGCCAGAGTCGCTAGTTCTTCGCGGCGAGTAGTGAAATTGTCGAGGGTTGTCACCCGAACAACGGTTCTAAGATCGGGATGCTGGGCGTCACTGGTTTTGCCGTTAGGTTGAGCAATAACGTGTTTGTCTACTCGGAAGTGGCGGTCTGCCATAGCGGCGACTAGAGGCTGGTGGGTGACGCAAAGCACCTGGTGGTATTGACTCAACTGTTGTAATTTCTCCGCGATCGCCTGCGCTACCCGCCCCGAAACGCCCATATCAATTTCATCAAACACTAGTGTTGCAGCAGGAGAGGCTTGGGTAAAACAGGCTTTGAGCGCTAGGAGAAAGCGACTCATCTCACCACCAGAGGCAATTGCCGTCAAAGGTTGCAGTGGCTCTCCAGGGTTGGGGCTAAACAAAAACGTTATCCGGTCTGCCCCCGCTGCAGTTGGCGGACTGGGAACAATTTCAACTTTAAACTGCACCTTCTCCATCGCCAAGGGTTTAAGTTCTGCCACCAGATGCGCTTCCAATTGCATCCCGGCTATATGTCGCACGTGGGTGAGTTGCGTGCAATCTTTGGTTAGCCTAGCTTGACATTTCTGTTCTTGCTGCTCTAAAGCTTCAAGCGATTGTTCTCCAGACTTGAATTCTTCGAGTTCTGCTTGGCTATGCTGGTAGTGGGCGATCGCCTCTGAGAGCGTTGGGCCATACTTGCGACAAATCTGCTTCAGTTCCCGAATCCGCTCTTCTACTCCCACGAGCCGCTGGGGGTCGGTCTCTAATCCTTCTCCATAAGCACTAATCTGCCGTCCTGCTTCCACTACAGAAGCCAAAGCATCACTTACCAAATCCCAGACACTCTGCAACTGAGCATCGTAAACTACCATGTCACTAAGAGTAGCCTCAGCCTGTCCCAGTAAGTCTGCTGCCGCCAGAGCCTCACCGTCATTGTGGTAAAGTGCTTGGTAGACTTGATAGCTCAGGTGTTGCAACTCTACAACATGACCGAGGCGCTGGCGTTCAATCTCAAGCTGTGTGAATTCCTCTGGGTCACTCAGATTTGCCGCCTGTAGTTCTTGGACTTGATACGTTAGTAAATCGAGTTGCTGTAGGCGCATTCGCTCAGACTGCCGCCGTTTCTCTAAGGCTAGGCGTGCTTCTTGGTAGCAGGCATGGCTAGCGGCAACTGCTTCCCGCTGCTTGGCGTGAGCTAAACCACCGTAAAGATCGAGCCAGTCACGCACTTGTGCTGGCTGTCCCACTTGAACAGTTTGACCTTGGGCCGTAATTTCCACCAGGCGATCGCGCAGTCCCATCATCAGTTGCCGATTGACCAACACCCCATTCACTCGTGACCGACTGCGGAGGCTACCCCCAACTGCTGTCATTTCTCGGCTACAGACTAGCGAGACTTCATCTATTAGCTCAATTTCCTGCTCTAATAACCAAGCGACTAAGATTGGTTCCAAACTAAAACTGGCTTCTACAATTGCCCGCTCTGTGCCTACACGAATTGCCCGGCTAGTGACTTTACCGCCCAAAGTAGCATCAATCGCATCTAGGATAATAGACTTCCCCGCGCCGGTTTCACCAGTTAAAACATTTAGACCCGTACCGAATTCCAGCTCCAGTTGGTCAATCAGGGCAAAGTTTTCGATTCGCAAAGAGAGTAACATGGAACCAAATTCACCGTGAGGGCAGATGCAGAATTATCCAACTCAATGGATACTGACCATTATTGAATAGTGATTGTAACTGCCGTTGAACAAGCCATTAGGAGTCTATCAAACTAGAAGGGAGTAGAGGAGTAGCGCTCGCAGCAAAGCTTTCTGGAGGCGACCTTAAGAATTGCTTGCGAGCGGTAGGGGAAGAGAAGAGAGCGGGAGAAACATTAATTCTTTCTCCCTCAGCTCCCTCAGCTCTCTACCTCCCCTTGCTCTCTTCCTAATCTATCCCCATAAATTGTTACAATACTTAACTATGGTCTCTCCGATGCGGTTCCAGATTCATGAAATTTAAGACTGTGTCTAACCAGCTTGAAGCAAAACCAGAGACGATGCCGGTCTCACCAGAAGGTGTCGCAGTGGTAGCAGCTCCGAATTCAATAGTAGTAGAGGGGCGCGAAGTCCGAGCGGAGGTTTCCTCCGCTCAGAACTTCGTAGGAGGGCGACCAATAGCAACTGAAATTATCCCCGAACAAGCAATGGCCCAGGCGTTGCGCTACGATCCTGTAGCGATCGCAGCGCACTACCGCAGTAGGCAAAGACAAGTCTTAGGGCGAATCTTCGGAGTTCTCTGGCCGGCTTTCAAGTTCGGTTTAGGCCTGTGGTGGGACCAGCAACGAGGTCGTATCGGACAAAATCAGCAGCGACGGGCAATCCAGTTACGGCAATTATTAACCAGGCTAGGACCAGCCTACATCAAGATTGGACAAGCCCTGTCCACTAGACCGGATCTAGTACCTCCTTTATATCTGGATGAACTGACCCAGCTACAAGACCAGTTGCCTCCCTTTCCCAACCAAGTCGCATACCAGTTTATTGAGGAAGAACTAGGCGATCGCCCAGAGCAAATCTACGCGGAACTATCGCCCCAGCCCATTGCCGCTGCCTCTTTAGGACAAGTTTATAAAGGAAAGCTCAAGACTGGCGAGACAGTCGCTGTCAAAGTTCAGCGTCCAGACCTACGAGAGCGCATCACTGTGGACTTGTACGTCTTACGTGGACTCGCTGCCTGGGTGCAGAAGACTTTCAAACAACTGCGGAGTGACTTGGTAGCCATCCTGGATGAATTTGGTAGTCGCATTTTTGAAGAAATGGACTACATCAATGAGGGACACAATGCTGAGCGATTCGCCCAGCTCTACGGTCACCTCCCAAATGTCTACGTGCCTCAGATTTACTGGGAATACACGAACCGTCGAGTCCTGACGATGGAGTGGATCAATGGCACCAAGTTGACCCAGGTAGAAGCGCTCAGCGCCCAAGGCATAGATGCTCGTCAGATAATTGAAGTTGGCGTCCAGTGTTCCCTGCGGCAGTTGCTGGAACATGGGTTCTTCCACGCCGACCCCCATCCAGGTAATCTGTTAGCCACTCCAGACGGCAAATTGGCATATCTGGACTTTGGCATGATGAGCGAGATTGAGCTTTATCAGCGGTACGGACTCATCGAAGCCGTCGTTCACATGGTGAACCGGGACTTTGAAGGTTTAGCCCATGACTACGTGAAGCTAGGATTTTTGACACCAGATACGGATCTAACTCCCATTATTCCAGCCTTTAGTCGCGTCTTTGGTAACGCCTTAGGAGCGAGTGTAGCGGAACTCAACATTAAAAGCATTACCGATCAGTTGTCGGAGCTGATGTATGAGTATCCCTTCCGCGTGCCTGCTTTTTACGCCCTGATTATCCGCTCTCTTGTGACGCTAGAAGGCATTGCGATCTACATCGACCCCAACTTCAAAGTTCTCAGCGCCGCCTATCCCTACATTTCCAAGCGTCTGTTGACCGACCCATCGCCGGAATTGCGGGCATCGTTGCGCGATCTCCTGTTTAAAGAGGGTAGTTTCCGCTGGAATCGCTTGGAAAACTTACTGCGCAATGCCCGTAACAGTCAAGACTACGACCTCAATCAAGTGCTCGATCAGACGCTAGACTTTCTGTCTTCCGAACGGGGTGCTTTCATTCGCAATTACCTAATCGATGAGATTGTCAAGAGTGCCGATGCTCTGGGCCGAAATGCTTTACAAAATGTTATGTACAAGTTGCGTGAGCGCTTCCTTGCAACCCCCTTAAGGCAGCATGGGGAATTGGCGGTCAACGAAGAAACTCTCAGCGCGACAACAGAGCAACAGCAAACCTTCGAACACATCAAACGAGTCTGGGAGATTCTCCAAGAAACTCGTGGCTTTGACCCCATGGATCTGGCACCTCAGATTCCCCAGTTACTGCTGAAGCCAGAAGTTCAGCGACTAGGTCAGCAAGTTGCCAACCGCTTCGCTCAACGAACCGTTGCACGACTGATTCGTGAAATGTTATCTGATTCATCGGCAACCCCCTATGGAGGGCAGGGGAGAGAAGAGAGCAGGGGGCACAGGGGAAGCAGGGGGAGATGAAGAGAGCCCTTTAATCCAAGTTCTTATTGTTCTCCTCTTTAATGTTTTGATTGCGATTGTTCTCTTCTTTATTGTTGGCCTCTTGCTCGCGTCTTAAACTTTCTTCTAACGCTTGAATCTGTTCCCGACGAGCTTCCAACTCCAGGGAGCGACGTGCTAATTCTTGGTTTTGCAAAGTAAGATTTTGCCGCCACTGTTCGGCTCGCTCGGCTTCCTGGTGCAAAAAGGCCGGTGTAATGCCAGTGGTTAAGTAAGCGCGCACCAGCTCTAGTACCCAGGTGGTGGCATCTTGCAGGCGTTCGATCTCGCCTGTAGGGGAAAGCTCTACTAAAACGAGTAAACCCTTATTTAGAATCAATGCTTCTGGGGTAGGAATGAATACCTCCTCAGTTATTAGGGTCCAAGTAGATTCAGCTTCCTGACGCGCCAGTAATCGCAAACCCTCCTCACCTGATAGTAGTTGCTTTTGTAGTTGAGCCAGATGTAGCATAACCTTTCTTTTCTAGTGTGACGGTCTCGATGCCAAATCATTGCTCTTGCTCGGTCATGGTGAGGGGCTTCCGCCGTTGAAGTTAATAGCTATGCTAGACGGCGGAGCCGTTGTTGTAGGATTTGGGCCTGTTTTTCGGCTTCTTCTAGAGCGTCTCGCGTTGCTTTGACCACTTCGGCTGGAGCTTTGTTGACGAAGTTTGGATTGTTAAGACGCCCAGAGAGGGATTTGATTTCGGTTTCTACTTTACCTAAGTCTTTCTGCACTTTGGCTCGGAGTGCATCCACATCAACAATACCGGCAAGAGGAATGAGGGCTTGCACTGTGCCAACAACGCCAGCAATTGCCGGTTCTATTTCCGTATCAAGAGCAGCGGTAATCGTTAATAACTCCACTTTAGCTAAATCCTGAATGTAAGACTGCCCGGCTGTCAGGATTTGGCGTTCGCGATCGCTCTCGGTTTGCAAAATTACCATCACTTTCACCCCTGGCTTAATATCCGCCTCGGCTCGAAGATTACGAATCGTGCGGATGGTGGCAATTAGAAGGTCGAACTGCTGCTCTAGTTCCGAGTCGATTAGTGTTGTCTCCACCTCTGGATAGGATTGCAGCGCTAGGATTTGCTGTGCTTCTGCTCTTGTGAGCGTTTGCCAAATCTCCTCTGTGACGTGTGGCATGAAGGGATGAAGTAGTTTCAGCATCCCCTCTAGCACGTAGGCGAGGGTTTGTTGAGCTTGCTCAAGGAAGTCGCCGAAGGAAGCTCCGGCGAAGCCTTGAGCTACTTGCCGCGATGGGGCAGGTGACTCCTTCTGCAGGCGAGATTTAACCAGTTCAATATACCAATCACAGAAGTCACCCCAAATAAAGTCGTAAAGTCGCTTCGCCGCTTCCCCCAGGCTGTAGTTGTCGATGTCATCTCTGGTTTGTCGCACCACCTGATGAAAGCGAGAGAGTATCCAGCGATCGCTCAGTTCTAATTGAGTAAGGGGGGAACTAAATGGTTGACCTAGCTGTTGCGGGGTTTGACCATCCAAATTCATCATTACAAACCGGGCAGCGTTCCACAGTTTGTTAGCGAAGTTGCGGGATGCCTCCACCGAAGGAGATTCATCTGTCTTGCGGTTATATTCCAAACGGATATCTTGACCGACCCCAGCCACTTCCTTCACCAATGTGTAGCGCAGGGCGTCGGTGCCGTATTTATCGATCAGCAACAGCGGATCGATGCCATTGCCAGCGGACTTGGATTGCTTTTTGCCGTTTTCATCCAGCACTAACCCATGGATGTAGACATCTCTAAAGGGCATTTGACCTGTAAAGTGTCCAGCCAGCATCGTCATCCGCGCCACCCAGAAGAAGATGATGTCAAACCCAGTCACCAAGGTAGATGTGGGGTAGTAGAACTCTAAGTCGCGCGTCACATCAGGCCAGCCCAAAGTCGAAAAAGGCCACAAGCCAGAAGAAAACCATGTATCTAGCACATCTGCATCTTGTGTTAACTCGACATCAACGCCAAATTGGGATATTGCTTGCTCCCTTGCTTCCGCCTCACTTCGCGCCACCACAAACGGCGTTTCGTCGGTAATTTCCCCACCCGTTTCACTCACAGCGTACCAGGCAGGGATTTGGTGTCCCCACCATAACTGACGCGAGATGCACCAGTCTTTTAATTTCACGAGCCAGTCACGATAAACCTTAGTCCATCGCTGAGGCAAAAACTTTGGTGAATTGCATTGGTCTAGGAATTCCAGCGATCGCTCAGCCAAAGGGCGAATTTTGACAAACCACTGAGTTGAGAGCAGGGGTTCAACCGGGACTTTGCCGCGATCGCTGTAGGGCACCGTGTGCTTATAATCCTCCACCTTCACTAGAAAGCCGTCTGCCTCCAGCCCCTGCACTACATTTTTGCGAGCAACAAATCGGTCTTGCCCTTGAAACGGTCCGGCATTTTCGTTTAATGAGCCATCCTGATTCAGGATGTTGATGAACGGCAGTTGATGTCGCTGACCCATCTCAAAGTCGTTAGGGTCGTGAGCTGGTGTTACCTTCACGCAGCCTGTACCAAATTCTGGGTCAACCAACTCATCCCCAATAATGGGAATTTCCCGCTCCATAATTGGCAGCGTCAGCATCTTGCCAATCAAATGCCGATAGCGATCATCGTTGGGATTAACTGCCACAGCCGTATCCCCTAGCATTGTCTCTGGTCGAGTCGTTGCCACCTCCACATAGCCAGACCCATCCGTGAGGGGATAGCGAAAATGCCACAGATGCCCATTCACCTCCTGGTTTTCCACCTCCAAGTCAGAAACAGCTGACTGAGTGGCGGGACACCAGTTCACCAAATACTTACCCCGATAAATCAGCCCCTCCTTATAGAATCGGACAAAAGCTTCCAGCACAGCTCTGGATAAGCCCTCATCCATCGTGAACCGCTCCCGGGACCAATCCACCGAGACCCCTAAGCGTCTAAGCTGGTTAACGATTGTGCCTCCTGATTCCAGCTTCCACTGCCAAGCCCGTTCGAGAAATTTCTCACGTCCAATGTCGTAGCGATTTTTGCCCTCAGCCTTGAGCTGTTTTTCCAGTAGAGCGCTCACGGCAATACTGGCATGGTCTGTTCCTGGCAACCACAGGGTATTGCATCCTTTCATCCGGTGGTAGCGGACGAGGGTGTCGATCAGCGCACTCTCAAAAGCGTGACCCATATGCAAGCTGCCCGTGACATTAGGTGGAGGAATCACGATGCAGTAGGGTTCGCCACCGCGATCGGGGTTGGCTTTATAGACTTGGTTTTCTTCCCAAAATTTCTGCCATTTGGCTTCGGTGGTAAAGGGGTCGTAAAGGCTTGGCAGGGTGGACATGGTTGCGGTCATGGAGGGGAAAGCTAAGAGAAGACAGAGTTACTTAAGATTTTGACATGCAGTGGCGAAAGGTTGCTCCGAGGCAGTTCTGGTATATCCAAAAACTTTAGATAAACCACTGGACACAAAAATTCACAATATTCGAGTCCGCAGTTTAACCTTTTCCCTGGATGGAAGCTTAGAGCAAGCGGGTAACAGATTTTTACTCGATTTGCTTCCTAACTGACTATACAGACATCGGCATCGCACGATGCTGCCATTTCTGGTTAATTTGGCACGGATTTATGAACTTTTCCTGCTCTAGATAGCAGAATTAGCTGGAACGGACAACTTGGATAAAATCCCTCACCGCATCGTATTGGTCGGCTTGTCCAAGGTATTGCAGCAACAGCGCTAAGTCTAAATTTGGGAAAAATTCACTTCGGGAGACTTCTACATACTCAGCTGACTCTCTCAAGTGAAAGACCCTCAATTGGTCAGCCTTCCAAAACCAGACTTCAGGCACTCTCTTGGGTTTGTATAGGTCTCGTCTATTGATTGTGCCGCTAGTGACGATGATTTCAATCACAATATCTGGAACTTCTTTCCGTCTGCCAATGGAGTATGACTCATCGGGTGTTCCAGATGCATACCCTGTTTCTTCAAGGGTGAATCCGCCAAGTTTATAAAACCTGATGCCCGTTTCTCTCATGTAAGCATCTAACAGCAGACTAAGGGTGCTTTTAATGTATTCATGTTCGCCTCCAATTGGAGACATAATTTCCATTACCCCAGCTAAATAGGTCAGCCTGACTCCCCGGTTGTTCTCAAGCTGCGCTTCTATAGCTTTGAACTGCTCCCAGCTAATGCCATACACAGTTACCAGTTTTTCCTCTAGTGGCTGAGGCGCTGGTTTTTCTAAAAGTGGGGTCGTCATGCCGCTTTGCTCCACTTGTTTAATTAAAAAAAGGGACGCCGTGACACGCCCCCAAAGACACACCCAAACTGGCTCTACACCCTAGCCGCAATCTTCGCTTCCTTAGCCGTCAACCGCTCATAGGTCGCCCGCATTTTCAGGCCCGTCAGCACTTGGAACAGTCCAGTCCCGTTATTAGAACCCGCATACTCTCGGTGCTGGAGTAATAGATGCGTCATCTCACCCTGGTACTTAGTAGAGGTGTTACTCAGATGGGTCTCAATGTAAATCACTTCATCTAAGTTATCAAACTGACCATCCACCTCTAAGACAGAGACATAGCGACCGTAGTAGACATCCGAGCCGTAGAATAATTGCATACCAGGATAGGAGCAGGTGAGTTTGCGCCCACAAGGTGTCCAATGAATGGTTGATCCTTCATCAAACAGGTAAACTGGCTTCAAGTCTTCCCTTACCTCCTGCTGGAGCATCCGGACCCGTAGTACTCGGCGCTCTTTATCCTCTTTAATTAACTGTGTGGGCAAGACTTGAATAATAATGTCGGCAAATTCCTTCTGTGGATCGATGTAGGCATTGAAATCAGGGCGGCGGGAATTGATTGCCGCGAGCACATCTTCGTAGCGGTGACCACGCTCCGCCATGTCTCGCTGGATCTTCCAGGCAATCTTGACCTCATCGCTGATGTCTAGATAGACACTGAAGTCTAAGAGCGATCGCACTCGCTCATCGTATAGTGGATGCAGCCCCTCAATGACAATGATGTAGTTCGGCTCTATCCGCTCTGGCGGATCGATCATGCCGGTTTCGTGGTTGTAGATTGGCTTCTCGATCGTCTGACCATTCTTGAGCGCTTTAATTTGCTCGTACATCAGGTCAAAATTGTTGGCTTTGGGGTTAAGTGCCGTTATCCCTGTCTCTTTGCGCTGTTTGCGGTCCAAACTGTGGTAGTCATCCAGGCAAATAACGGTAATCAATTCTTCTCCAAACAGGTCGGTCAACCGACGCAAAAAAGTGGATTTACCACACCCGGAATCTCCGGCAACGCCAATTAGAACCACGCGGTCCGGCTTACTGATCATAGGAATCCTCTAACGACAAGATGGGTTAATTTTTAGGTTGTTGGCTTGGCTTATTTGTAGCCCGGAGTTTACTCTGTCAGTCTGTGTTGTGGTTTCTTGACCTCAGTACGAGAACAAGACCCACTACAGGTACCAGCAGTCTAGCGGCTCCCCCTTGGAGAAGATCTAAGCTGTTGCTGGTAAGTATTTAATCCTACTGTTATAGTAGATCCTACCAGAATAGAATCTCCTATACAAGAGCAAGTTGACTCGCTAGGCGTGTTGGAGGACTGTGCCCTCCGATACGCCTAGCGTGGTGTGGTTATATCTCCCACCAAATTAGAGCAAGAGACGCGGTGTGGATGTTCCTCCCGCTTTATCGCCGTCCAAACTTGCGTGGTTGATGGCAAGCGTTATCGTCTGTCTTAGTACTTATGCTAATGTTTAATTGCGCGTTTTTATAAAAAAAAGATAAAACTGACTCGCTCTTAACATTCTGTAGGAGATTTACCCTGTAGGGTGGTAGAGACTCAGGTGCCGGATTTTCCCAGCCACTTGTCTTTAGCGGGTCAGCCTAGCAAGGCATGGGTTACAAATGCTACTTGCTCACGCTCTAGTTTCTAGCTCCAGCATCCGGTAGAGATAGAGCGGGCCTGTGGTGTACTTTTCCACCGCAGCCACAAGCTAAATTCGGTTCGGAGAGATTGAAGCTATGTAAAACCTGAGCGCCGCTGATCGTGCTGCCAATACAGTATCTGGTAGCCGCATCTTTCTTTACGAAGTGGTAGGTCTGCGTCAGAGTGAAGAGACTGATAACAGGAGTTACCCGATTCGGCAAAGTGGCAGTGTGTTTATCAGAGTGCCTTACAGCCGCATGAGTCAAGAGATGCGGCAACTCGCCCGTCTAGGTGGCAAAATTGTTAGTATTCGGCCCCTGAATGATGATAATGAGGCAAATGGCAAAGCCGCCCCTGTGACTGCTAAAAGTGAAGTGAAAGGCAAAGCCTCACCAGAAAATGAACCCAACGTTCCGCTGGAGGTAGCTCCGGCGGCTGCGTTGGGCAAGCCCAACGTTCCATCGGAGAGTGCCCCGGCGGCGCACTCCCATAAGCTCAATTCGACGAAGTTAGAAGAAAAAAGTAAGCCCATGACTCAAGCCAAGGCCAAAACTGATATTCTCGTCAACATCTACCGTCCTAATGCTCCCTTTATTGGACGGTGTATATCTAACGAAGAGTTGGTGCGTGAGGGAGGCATCGGCACTTGCCGTCACGTGAAATTCGACATTTCTGGTAGTGAGCTGCGGTATCTAGAAGGTCAAAGTATTGGCATCGTCCCGCCGGGGACTGACAAGAACGGCAAACCTCAAAAACTCAGACTATACTCGATCGCCTCCACTCGCCACGGAGATGACCTCAATGACAAGACTGTTTCGCTGTGCGTCCGGCAACTGGAGTACAAGCATCCTGAGACGGGCGAGACAGTTCATGGCGTCTGCTCTACCCACCTTTGTCACCTCCAGTCGGGTGATGAAGTAAAAATTACCGGACCAACTGGTAAGGAAATGTTGTTACCAGATGATCCAGATGCCAACATCATCATGATGGCGACAGGAACTGGGATTGCACCGTTCCGGGCTTACCTGTGGCGGATGTTCAAGGAAACCCACGAAGACTATAAGTTCAATGGCCTCGCTTGGCTGATCTTTGGTGTAGCAACGACCCCCAACATTCTGTATAAGGAAGAACTAGAACAACTGCAGCAGCAGTACCCTGACAACTTCCGCTTGTCTTACGCCATCAGCCGCGAACAGAAAAACCAAGAAGGCGGCAGGATGTACATCCAGCACCGTTGCCAGGAGGTGGCAGAAGATCTCTGGAATTTGATTCAGAAAGAAAATACCCACACCTATATCTGCGGCTTGAAGGGCATGGAAGGCGGTATTGATGAGGCTCTTTCTGCAGCAGCAGCTAGCAAAAGCGTGAACTGGACAGATTACCAGAAGGAAATTAGAAAGGCCGGTCGCTGGCACGTAGAAACGTACTAATTAAAAAGGGAGTAGGGAGTAGCGCGAAGACAAGCGCGGAGGTTTCCTCCGATCGGAACTTCGGGTATAGAGGGAGTAGGGAAGAGAGAGTTGGCAGATGAAAACTTCCCCTCACCCCCCACCCCTTACCCCTTACCTCTCTCGTCTTGGTAGAAGGCTTGTGGCTTTTAAGGTTGGTTTGCTGGGATTGGGAACGGTAGGGACAGGCACAGTTCAGCTACTGCTGGACCGAGGTGGACGACACCCGTTGTTGCAAGAGCTGGAGATTTATCGGGTGGGAGTGCGACAGCGAGAAAAAACTCGCGCTGTTTCCCTGCCCTCTGGAATATTGACAACGGATTTAGAGGCAATTGTCACCGATCCAGAGGTAGCGATTGTGGTTGAGGTTTTGGGAGGACTGGAACCGGCGCGTTCTCTCATCCTGAAAGCTATCAGCCATGGCAAGCACATCGTCACTGCCAATAAAGCTGTCATCGCCCGCTACGGCGATGAAATCTTCACTGCTGCCAACCAGTTTGGGGTCTACGTCCTGCTAGAAGCCGCTGTAGGTGGTGGCATCCCAGTGATTCAATCCCTAAAGCAGTCTTTAAGTGTTAACCGCATTCAGGAGATCACTGGCATTGTCAACGGCACCACCAACTATATCCTTACAGCCATGCACGTTGTCGGGAGTGACTTTGCCGAGGCCCTGGTGGATGCCCAGCAACTGGGTTACGCTGAAGCAGATCCAACTGCTGATATAGACGGGTCAGATGCGGCAGATAAAATTGCCATTTTGGCAACGCTTGCCTTTGGTGGGCGGATTAAACTGCAAGACGTTTACTGTGAGGGAATTCGCCGAATCAGTGGGGCAGATATTGCCTATGCCCAGAAACTAGGCTTCGCGATCAAATTGCTGGCGATCGCCAAACGGGAGCGAACACACCCAAACAACCAATTACAAGTGAGAGTCCATCCCACCCTAGTACCACAAGTGCATCCCTTAGCCAGCGTCAACGGAGTTTACAACGCCATTCTCATCGAAGGAGAACCAGTTGGACAGGTCATGTTTTACGGTCCCGGTGCCGGTGCCGGTGCTACTGCCAGTGCTGTAGTATCAGATCTCTTAAACATTGCCGCCGGATTGAAAACAGGTCTAAAAGAACAAACTCAAGGGTTTGCCGGAGGCAGCTCCGGCAACTTCCTTGAGCAAGCTCAAATACCAGGTAAGGCTTCAATCCATCCACTTTTGGCTTGTTCTCATCAAGATTATTATGAGATGTCGCAAAGGGACGACGCTTTGCGGATCGCCCCGATGGCAGAACTCGTCACCCGATTTTACGCCCGCCTCCTAACCCAAGATCGCCCTGGCGTCATCGGTAAATTAGGAACCTGTTTTGGCAACCACGGTGTTAGCCTAGAATCAGTGGTCCAAACTGGCATCCAAGATAAGTTGGCTGAGATTGTTGTTGTTACCCACGAAGTTTGCGAAGGCAACTTTCGCGCTTCTTTAGAGGAAATCCGCACCCTAGCCGCGGTAGACAGTATTCCAAGCCTGTTGAGAGTGCTGTGAACAGGGAGTAGGGAGTAGAGTAGGGAAAGAAGATCGGACAAGCTCCTTAGTAAAGAGTTGGTATGGATTGGAGAGTCCTGAGACAGAAATAAAGTAGGGTGGACGATGCCCACCCTACCCATAGAACTTTGACAAAGTGCCTGCGGTGTTAAAGAGTGGGCGGCATATATTATCCTACTCCCTACTCCCTTTCTTCAAGATTCTGGGAGTTGTTGGCTACCGATAACTTGCTTTTTGAGTGCTTCAACCTCATCACCTAGCTCTTGCCGGTTTGACGCTTTGAGCAAATAGCGGTTGACAAACCAGACAGAGTAGCCAATACCAATCAACTCAAAGGTAGGTGAGAGCAGCGGAATATCATTCAAGGCATCCAGTATCGCTAAGACTACCTTGACCGCAATGAAGGCAGCTAGAATTAGAGCAATGCTGGTAAGGGGTTGCTTATATCTGTTGTAAAACTGGCCTACGTAATCGGGAAGTTGTGCTAAAAAGGCAGAAGCTTGCTCTCCAATCCGCTGCCATTGTTCATCAGACTGAGCCGCAGGCGGTAGCTTTGCCAAGGGTGCTGGTTCTGATGCCGCTATGGTCTGCTCGGGCGAGGTAGTACTGCTGTATTCCGGTTGTTGCATTTTGGATTCCATAGTTCTGAGGGTGTTATTTCAAGTAAGAATGACAACCTTGAGACTGTTAACTTAGCGACCCCCTGATGCTTCAGCATCGCCAGTAAAGGAAAAAAAGGGTTTTCGGCTATCTTTAACAAACGTAGTTGACTTCAAACACAAGTTCATTAACTCCAAGATAGAGAGTGATGCAGAAGACAGAACAGTTGAATTTGAAGTATCAGCTTTGTCTAAACTTCATTAATCAGGATAACCAATTCTACTGGATTTTCCGGCTTTTATCACTACTTTATCTCAATTGACGTCATACTAATTGGTATTTGTTAACACAACCCCTAATTTCTATCTATAGTATGATGAGAATAAGTGTAACTATTGATTCAAGCAGACTCTACCGCTATACCTGAGAACGAGAAAGACTCAAATGCTCCTCGCATCGGTTTCGTGATGCTCAATCTCAACATTGCTGCCGCTCTGAGCCATCGTGCCACCATTCGTCGCTGTACTAGCTTTGATCGGTCTTGGGGCTATGGCGCTATCGAAAGTGGGTAAGGGCGATTAGCCGCCAGCGGCAAAGGTAGCCATGACTACAACTGAGAGTAGAATTCCAGGGGCGAGCAGCAGCACTAGCATTAACAGGTCATGTGGGGTCATTATTCTTACCCTCCTATTGTCTTAATACTAACTTTAAATTGCTGTACTAGAGGTAAAGAGGTGGGGAGGTCACCCCAGTTTCAGGCGGATGGAAAACTCAAGCCTTTCAGAGGGCGTGCCATTTCCACCTTTGTTAGTCCTCGACTCTGAACCAGGACACCAAAGCTGCCTAGTCCCAATGAATCCATCAACTGATGTAGTGCCTCACGCCGTCGCAGTAAAGACACAATACCTGGGGGATCCGAACTTGCTTCACTACTGGTAGAGAGTGCAGCGATGCGATCGCCCAGTCCCAATGCCATCAAGAACAGCCCCTGCTGTGTAAAACCAACTTTATGCAATCCGCACATCTCGCCCCATAGCTCCAAGGCAGTAAAGTCCACATGAGCTGTGATGTCTTGCCGCCCAATATGTATGTATGGGTTGCTATGACGGCGATGGCGATAGTAGCACTGTAATGTACCATTTAACCGGGTGTGGCTGTAGTAACGGTCAGACGGATAGCCGTAATCAATCGTTAACAGATACCCGCGCTGTAGCCGGTTGGCTATCGTGTTCAGCCAGTCTAAGGCTGCCAAGTTGACCTCGCTGCGGTAGCCATCTGGGTAGGCATTAGAAGGCAATTCAATTTTTACTAAATCAAAATACTCAGCTAGCCACCGGGTGGAAGGTTCGCCTATGACTTCAACCAAACCCGTTGTGACATAAATTTCTCGCAGCTGCCCCCCTTCAACAATGAACTGATGCACCGGCAGTGCATCCACCAGCTCATTGGAAAAACAGCAGCCGGTAACTGAGTCAACCGGAATTTCATCCAAAGTTGCCCACCTCACAGGTAAATGAGGGGGAGAGGGGGTGAGGGGGTGAGGGGGTGAAGTTACATCTAGATTGCGCTTTTGTAGTTTTCTCCCCCACTCCCCCACTCTCCCCCTCTCCCCCTCCCCCACTCCCCCTCTTAAGAGCAGCCGCTGTTGCTGTTCGTGTCTCAAAGCCTCTGACCGTTCAACGATAATGTACTCTAGTGCTGCCAAAAAATCTGGATGGCGACGGTACAGATACCCTAAAATGTCTGCCGCTAGGAGCCCTTGACCAGCTCCTAGTTCTAGCAGTGTAAACGGCTTAGGTCGCTCTAGAGTCTCCCACATTTGGAGAAATTGCTCAGCTAGTAGCTCCCCGAAGTCAACACCAAGATGAGGGGAGGTAAAGAAGTCCCCCTGCAACCCAATATCAACAGCCTTGGTAGCGTAGTAACCGCGATTGGGCTCGTACAGCACCAGATCCATGTATTCCGCAAAGGTGATGCGCTGATTCGCACTCTCGGCAATCCGCTGGGCAATCGCCTCACACAGTGCCGGATTAGAATCATCTGCTTCTTCCCTCATCCCTCACCTCTTTATCGATCGACTGAGCCCATGATGATATCAATACTGCCCAGGATTGTCACAATATCAGCTACCTTCACACCCTGTAGCAGATGGGGTAAGACTTGGAGGTTGTTGAAATCAGCTGGACGAATTTTCCAACGCCAAGGAAAGACATTATCATCACCAATGAGATAGATTCCCAATTCGCCTTTGCCGCTCTCAACTCGGACATAGTGTTCACCCTTGGGAATCTTAAAGGTAGGGGCAACTTTCTTGCTAATGTACTGGTAGTCAAACCCACTCCACTCTGATTTTGGACCTGCTGCCA
>JAABUQ010001583.1_pt1 | contig 48279 bp, 46 predicted proteins | sample 5560001 | NCBI WGS metagenome assembly JAABUQ01 (sample SAMN10711888, study PRJNA513371) | rock metagenome | isolation source: Antarctica rocks | place: Antarctica: Victoria Land, Finger Mt nord | collected 2015-12-18
CCAATACGTCGACGTGCCCTACGCCGCGGGCTACAACCCGGCGGTGTTCTCGGTCGAGACGTGGGCCTATCCCACGGGTGGGGCCGGTACGTACCGAGGCGCTATGGGAAGCCGGACCTTTCCGCAAGGCTGGGTGCTGTACGCCGGCTCCAGCGATGTCTGGGAGTTCTGGATCAACAATGGCAGTGCCGACATGCTGGTGGTTACTGGCAGCAGCGTCACCCTCAATGCCTGGTCTCACATCGTTGGTACGTGCGATGGCACAAACGTGCAATTGTACGTCAATGGAGCCCTGGTGGGTTCCGCAACGCTAGCGGCGCCGTATATGCCGCAGGCGAATCAAGACCTGGCTATAGGCCAGCCCCAGCCAGGTTCAACCTTATTGTTCCCTGGTCTCTTGGACGACCCGGCCATCTACGGAACCGTGCTGAGCCCCGCGCAGGTGCAGCGGCACTATAGCCTGGGTACAACCGGGCGCTAAGGAGACTTGACTGATGTTCGAACGTACTGCGATCAATCGGGTGTTAGTGCCGGCAATTGCAACTTGCTTGGTGGCGGGTGGACTGGTGGTGTTCGCGGTGCCTGCACAAACAGCCCCGCAAGTTGAGGCCCCGTCCGCCGAGCAATTGGCCGCCATTCACGCGCGCACGGAGAAACTCCACCAGAGCGCTGCAGCCGCAATGGCCGAACTCGACGAAGACGCCACTGCGTCGGGTACTACGGCTACCACACCTGGGCAGGTTCGACCGAAACACGGACTGTCGGCCGCAGTGACGCCCGAGGAGGCGGTGAAGCTCGCGGGTGGAGGTGGTCAAGTGCATGCTGTGTCGGTGATCGAACGCGAGCCGGGTAAGCCGATATACCAGATTCAAAGCGCCCAGGGCCGAACCGAAGTGGATGCGACCACAGGCGAGGTCCGGCACTAGAGAGAGAGAGAGAGAGAGAGAGAGAGAGAGAGAAGGTCTATCCTGCCTCGAATGCGAACGTCAGATCAGTACCCGACAGTTCTGCAGGCCTGCACAGCCAATTATTGCTCGCGCCCGGACAATACTGTGCAAAGAACTTGCTCGTTCGGGACTGATCCCGTAGATCGCGCGGCAGTTCCGCACGGTCTTGCAAAATTTGTTTCAGGTAGTCGGCCACAAGAACGCCACGCGTGACGCCATCCGACACGCTATAGTGCATGATCCCGCGCTGGAACCGCTGGTACATGAAGTCCGCGTTCTCGGGGTCCGGAGCCGGCCGAGAAATAGGCACACCCCAGATCTCCAGGGCGAGTAAGTCCAGGATCCTGCGGTCGTCGGTTCCAGCCTGCTCGGGTGTAATGGTCTCGAAGAACGTGCGCCCGTAGCTCGTCGTCCGCCCCGCGATCTGGTCGGGCGCGTTGGCGCGAACGAACTCGACGATCTTCGCCGCGTAGTCGGCGTCAGCCACTCCTGGCGCGGCGTTCTTCAACTCCTCGTCGGGACCCGGAAAAGTGCTCCCATTGATCCGGGTATACGGGAGAATTTCAGGGTCAAGGATGTTGAGCAGCGACACGTCCCTCCCGTTGCAAACCTGTGCGACCTGACGCTGGAAGATCTGAACCGGACAGCCCAGAAACAGGAAAGTACGCGAGACCGGGTAGCCGAATGCGATCTCTCGACCGCGACTCTCGAAGTACTGCCAGATCGCATCGTGCTCGATCCGAAAGCCGGTTTGCGAAAAGTATCGCTCGTCATGCGCCAGACTCGGTGCTGGCGGCGCGACGCCAGTGTCGGTGCTGGGCGCAGGCGTGCTCGCCGTGGGCGCGGACGGCGGTGGAGCCGCTTGCGGCGCTGGGATTGGCAGAGTCGGCAGTTGCGGAGCTGGCGCGGTCAATGTGGCGATTTCGAGGAGAGCCATTCCGTAGCCTGGCGAGCTGAACACCAGGTCGGTGGCTGGTGGGACAGAGATGCTGGTCGGTGGGTGCGCGGCATCGGTGGTCCGGTCGATCTGGCGCAGACTGACGACACTGGGGGTGAGTCCTTGCAGGTGCACCGTCACCCGCGTGGGTACGCCGCTGCCCCCGACGTCAGCCGACCCTGCCAGCTGCCGATTGATGACCAGCACTGCCAAGCTCCCATCCGACCGCCGTGCCGCCAGCGTCTCGATCCCGTTCACCGAGCTCGTGCTGCGCACCACCGTACTGCCCGCTGGAAACGCCTGAGTCAGCAGCAGGTCGCGCCAGTACGGCAACTGCGGCGCACCGCTGTCCAGGTTCAATAGGCCGAATTGCGACCCCGTCACGAACTCGAACTGGTGCGCCAGCTCGATGCCGCCCAACACCATCATTCGAAACGCGCTGGCGCCCCACGCCACCCCGAACGGACCAGACGGTCGTCCATGAGGATCGTCCTCCGACGCGGAGTTCACGTTGAGCTCGCTCACCCACATCGGTCGACCCCAGTTCGTCGTCGTTCCAGCCGTAAGGTCAACCAGTCCGTCGAACAGCTCGTGGTCGGCCTGGGCATTGCTGCCGCCGCCATACACGTGATAGCTCAGCACGTCTGGCGGCCGCTGCGTTCGCTGCATCAGCGCCTGGATGTACTCTGCGTCAAAGCCACTCGTGCCTGGCCCCACCAGCTTGATGCTCGGGTCTACCGCCAGCATCTTGGGCACCACCACGTTCCACATCGCCACATACTGATCGGCCGACAGCGATGCGCCCCCACCGACCGGATGGCAGGGCGTCTCACCAGACAAATTCGGCTCGTTCCACACTTCCCACGTGCTCACCCAGCCCTGGTGTCCAGAACGATGCACCACCCCCCGCTCGTCCGTGAAACCACCCTTGTTGTACCAGCCCACCAGTCGCGCCATGTACTCGCCAAACTTGCTGAAGCTCGGGTCGCGCAGCCCGCCAACTCCCGCCGCACCCTGGTTGAACAGCTCAGAGCAGGTCCACATCCAGTTCGGCGCGTACCGTACGTTGAGCACCGGCTCGCCACCATAGCTCCGCACGGCGCCAGCCATCTGGTCCAGAGGACCAAAATTCCAATCCCCCTCCTGGCTCCCGGCTGGTAAAGCCGGCGGACTCCCACTGTCAAAGTTTGACCCAGCGTGCAGCCGCACCAGCGGCGGCGCCCACGCCCCCAGCAGCCCCCTGGCACCCGGACTCGTATCTACCATCCCAGGCGTTACCAGGTTCGTACTCAAGCGCGTCCTCACCGACCCTTGCTGCGCGCTCGTATCCACAGACACTAGCGCCGCTGCCCCCTGGGCAGCCGTCGGCACTACGGTCGGGTTCACCAACGTAGGCGTTGGGATTGGCGTGGGCGGCACCGACGTAGCTGTTGGTGGAGTGGTCGTGGTCGCCGTCGCGGTCGCGCTCGCCGTCGCCGTCGGGCTCGCGGTCGCCGTGCGGGTGGCCGTCGGTGGCGCCGCCGTGAGGGCAGGCGAGGAGATCCTCGTCGGACCGGAGATTGCTGAGGATATGACCGAAAACAGCGCCGGTTGATCGTTCCAGGCGTAGTTCGTGACCCAGTCTGGCGAGTAGACACCGAACTGCACGGTGTAAGGTCCCGCGGCTGTGCCGGCAGGAACACTCCACACCATCGTGTAGGTCTTGGTCTCTCCAGCTCTAAAATGTACGCCATCTGCGGCCACGTCGCGCACGAGCGCGCTGTGCTCATCCCACAAGGCCAGGTCGATGGCCACGCTCACCGCCCGCTGGCTCGTGACGGCGGCCGAGATCTTCTGTGTTTCCCCTGGAGCGACCACGCGGCGACCAGCCCTGACGCGTGTCGAAAAAGGGGCCTTGGCGGGTGCAACAGCCATCCCGACTTGTGTTGGCGCGACTGCTGGAGCCATTGGGGTCGCGGTCGGCTTAGGTGGCGCTGCAATAGCGGCAGGCGCCGGACTCGTCATCGTCGTCGAGCTTGCCGAAGGCATGACCGAAAACAGCCCTGGTTGATCGTTCCAGGCGTAGTTCGTGACCCAGTCCGGCGAGTAGACGCCGAACTGCACGGTGTAGGGAGCTGCGGCTGCGCCGGCCGGAACATCCCACACCATCGTGTATGTCTTGGTCTCACCAGCTTCGAAATCTACGAGATCTTCGGGCACGTCGTGCACGAGCACACCGTGCTCATCCCACAATGCCAGGTCAATCGCCACGGTCACTGCCTGCTGACTCGTGACCACCCCGGAGATCTCCTGTGTTCCTCCAGGAGCCACAATCGGGCGCTCGACAGTCAGCTGCGTTGCAAAAGAGGGACTCGTTGTATCTCTGGGACTCTGGGCTCCAACCGCGGAGATCTGGGAGGGGTTGAAGGCCAGGCTTACGAGTAGTGCCGCCATCAGCACGCCTCGAAAAGAGACGCTGGCGCAAGTGCGCCAATGCGCAAGCTCACGGCTTAAAAACATCAGTCTTGCTCCTGTCTGGTGGGCGAGTCTTCAGTTTCACTTCCAACCGCAAGCGCTCCCGCGGCGCGACTTGTTACGGTTGGGGTCGAGACGTGGCTGCAACAACAGGGACAGCTGCTATGCGGATGCCGGTCTCTGACAACAGTTGCTGCAGGTCATACGCCCAGCATTTGCCGAAGCGGTATCGGTTCGGTAACACTGACTCTCACTTACCTGCTGAGCACCGGACGGAGACTCACGGTTTGGGTGCTGGACCCAGGTGCTTTGTTAAGGCTTGCGCATGACGAGCATCGCGCGGCTACTTCGAGGCCGACGCACGAGCAGGCGCCCTATATACTCAGCGGTCTCTAGACTTTGACGCCGGAGGAATGTTCCTCATCGCCGCGAAGGTGGGGGCCTAATGACTCTTCAAAGACTCATCCAATTTGCGCGGCGCTGGCTCTGGCTCCTCGTCCTGGGCCCAGTCGTGACCGCCGTCCCGTGCTACCTGGTTTCGCTAAGCCTGCCGAGGGTCTACCAGAGCACGGCAGAGCTGCTCGTGACGGCGGGGCAACCAGGAAACACCACCGTCGACAGCAACGTCGTCCTTGCCGCTGAGCGACTGAGTCACACGTACGCCGAAATCATCAAGACACGACCGGTGGTGGACGAGTCCGTTAAAGCGGCCGGCTTGACCGTTACGTACGAGGACGCTTTGAAACTCCTGGACATCACGCCGCTGCGCGATACCCAACTCATTCAGATCACCGCCCGAGCGGACACGCCAGAGTCCGCTGCCGATCTCGCCAATCAGATCGTGGCTACCGCCATCCAGCGGACGCAGGGGATGCAAGCCAACCGCTTTGCGGCGACCAAAGAAGCGCAGGCCAAACAGGTTGACCAGCTCGCCGCCGACATAGCCGCGCGGATAAGTCAATTGGACGTCCTGCGTGCACAACAGGCGACCCCGACGCGAGATGGGGACGTGTCGCGCCTCGAATTCGTGCTCGCCCAACTCCAACAGAGTTATGCCGCCGCCTTGCGGGGCTACGAGGATGCTCGCCTCTCAGAAGCGCGCACCAGCGACGTCTTGATCGCCGTGGATGCAGCGGCGCCAGTCCTCAATCCGGTGCAGCCGAAGATCCTTTTGAACGTGCTCGTTGCGGCGGTGGTGGGGCTGCTCGGCGCGAGCGCGGCGGTGCAGCTCATCGAACGCAACGACGACCGCCTGAGCTCTGAGGAACGTCTGGCCCGCTTCACCGGCTTGCGCGCGCTTACCACCGTGCCCCTACTGGTGGGGGCTCGCTCGCTTGATGCGAAGCAGGCACTCGCGCCGGTGCTTGGGTTTCTGACGGGCAATGCAAGCACACGAGCAGTGGAGTCCTTCCGTGTGTTGCTCGCGAATCTGAACGCCGCGCAGTTGGACCGCCCGATTCACACCATTCTCGTCACCAGCACCGATGCTGGAGAAGGCAAGACCGCCGTTGCTGCTGCGCTAGCGGTAGTCGCCGCCCAGGCGGGAAAGACCGTAGTGCTCGTGGACGCGGATTTGCATCGCCCGTCGTTACACGAATGGTTCAGCGTAGAGCAACAGCCGGGATTTCTCTCGCTGCTCATCGACGACGATGTTCCCGCGGCTACGGCTCTGGTAGCCACGACGATCGAAGGCTTACGCCTGTTGCCAGGGGGCCGATTCCCCGTAAGCCCCAGCGATCTGCTCGCCTCGAGGCTGTTGCGCACGCGTTTGGCCGAGCTCCGAGAACTCGCTGACTTCGTCATACTCGACTCTCCCCCGGTGCTGGAAGTGAGTGATCCGGTACTGCTGGCGGAAGCGATGGACGCCACGCTGCTCGTGGTGAACGCTCAGCGGGGCCGGGGCCACAACGCCGCCCGTGCGGTGACCGCCCTGCGCTCAGCCGGCGCCCGCGTTGTAGGCGCGGTGTTGAACGGCGTGCCAGCGGAGGCGCCAGGACCCGTCTACCGACAGTCGGGCTTCAGGAAAGCCTTACCCGTCACAGAGTAGGATGCTGAAACCCGCGAACGCTTTTCGAAGGCGCGCCCTGGTGGTCACCTGGGCACCCCACTCCGGGCGCAGTGATGGCCTAGCGCAGCATCTTGGCACGCGTAACTACCTCGTCCATTACCTCGCCTTTCAACGGCTCTGGGCAGCCCCACTGAAGTATCCGCTTCAGGCCGTCACCACCTTGCGCGTGCTGTGGCGGGAACGACCGGCAGTAGTTCTGGTCCAGAACCCTCCGATCGTGGCGCCACTCGTGGTCGCGCTCTACGCGCGCGCTACCGGCGCTGGCTTTATCGTCGACACGCATTCACAGGCGCTGTTCGTGCGCCGTTGGCGGTGGACGCTGCCCATCCAGCGCTGGCTGTCCCGTCGGGCTCTGGCGACTATGGTCACGAACGAGTCCAACGCCGCGGTCATCCGGAGGTCGCGGGCGCGTGTAGTGATTGCCGTGGATCCCCCCGTGAACACGCCTCCGCTCGGAGCTCGCGAGCCCTCGCCACAATTCAACGTGGTCGTGGTCGGGTCGTTTGGTAGGGACGAACCCACCTCAGAGGTGCTCCAAGCCGCTCGTCAAGTACCTGACGTACGCTTCGCGATCACTGGCAATCTAGCCGACGCCCGACCAGAGTGGCTCAAGGACGCACCCCCAAATGTTGAATTCACCGGGTTCGTGCCACGTGAGGACTACTTTTCGAGAATCTGGAATGCCGGCGCCATTGTTGGTCTGAGCATAGACAAAGACTCAGTTCTGCGGGCATCGTGGGAGGCCCTTGATCTCGGGCAACCCCTGATACTCAGTGACTGGCCGATCTTGCGCGGGTACTTTCCTCGTGGAACGGTTCACGTGGCCAACACCGCGTCGGCCATTGCCGCCGGCGTGCGCGAGGCCCGGGCTCGAGAGCACGAGCTACGCAAGGAAATGCTCGCCTTGCGTGAAGAACGGAGGAGCGCCTGGGTGCAAACGCTTCAACGGCTCGAAGAAGTTATCGACGCCTCTCCGTCCGCGCGGCTGGTGCAGGGGTCTCGCTCCTGATCTTTCGGAAGCGCTCTAAACTGGCGGGAGGGGCCAGCTTTGTGTAGCGCTTTGTTCTGGAGGCGTCTTTCCGACCCCTCCAGCTGAGGAACTGGCCACAGCCCAAAGCCACGACCACCGACACCACAAGCCAGCTTACCGCCAGATAAGCTTCGCGCCCCGGAGGGTCCATCGCAGCGTCCGACAGAGCACATTGTGGGCCGCTGAGGCGCTAGACAGTCGCCTATCAGCTCACGGGTTGGTTACAAAGCTGGGGCAGGGGTGGCCGACCACTCGCGCCGAGGCGACCGACCAGCAGCAATGGAGCCGGCCAATGGTCATCGGCCAGCTCCAATCCGCGCTTCAGGAGCTCAGTACCAGATGCTTGGCGCCATTGCTTCTCTGAGACGCTTCCCTGTCGGTCGTCCGGGCGCCGGGTATCGGCGGGGCGCTGGTTGTGGGCGGAACGTTCATCGTCGACGAAGCCTTCAGCGCTGCCTGGGCAGTCTCGAGAACACGCACCACCGCCAGCCCCTGACGTGCATCCGTCAGCGGCCGCTGACCCTGCTGAATGCAATCCAGAAAGTGCTGGCACTCCAGCCGCAACGGCTCGGTCGCCGACACGTGCGGGATCAGTATGTCCCCATACCGATACGAGAGTTGAAATTCACCAAAACTCTCCGTCTTGGGTGGCGCCTCGACACCCTTGTCGTATACCCGAATCTTCTCGAGCGTCTCCACGTCATCATAGACGGCCATCTTCTTGCTCCCGACCACCGTGATCCGCCGGACCTTGTTCGGGTCAAGCCAGCTCACGTGCACGGCGGCGCTCACGTTGTTGGGAAATGCCAGCTGCAGAAACGCAACATCCTCTATCCGCGACTGCACGTGCGCGCTGCCACTGGCGCCAACAGCAATAGGGTCGGCCCCGAGAACATACATCAGAATGGAAATATCGTGTGGCGCCAGGTCCCAGATGACGTTGATGTCGCGCTGGAAAAGCCCAAGGTTCAAACGTTGCGTGTGGACGTAGTAGATTTCCCCAAGGCTGCCGTCCTGTACCAATTTCCTCAACGCATGCACCGCCGGGTTGTACAGAAACGTGTGGCCCACCATGAGCACTCGATTGTGCTCCTCCGACAGACGCAGCAGCTCCTCCGCCTCACCGCTACTGGCGGCCAGCGGTTTTTCCACCAGCACGTGTTTGCCGGCCAGTATCGCCTCGTGCGCCAGACGTGCATGCGTGGAAACCGGCGTCGCAATCACCACTGCGTCAACGTCGGGCGAACTCAGCAAATCATGGTAGTTCGTCGTCGTGCGAATGCCCGGGTGCTGCGCCTGAATCGCAAGTATCCGCCGCTCGTCCAGATCTGAAACCATCGTTGCCCGCGCACCAGGCAGCTCGCTGAAGTTGCGAATGTGCTTCGGGCCCCAATAGCCCGCACCTATAACACCTACGCCAATCACGTCAAATCCCTTTCCAGGAACGTACCCATCGAAACTGACCCATCTTCAACACGCGCCACGCCCTGTGAACACGATCAACGGTGTGCGCGCAAGGATCTGAAGATCCATCCACATTGACCACCTCTCGATGTACGCCAGGTCGAGGTCGATCATCTGCTGAAAGTCCAAATTGGATCGCCCACTCACCTGCCACAAACCGGTCAGGCCGGGCGTAACCTCGAGCCGCCGCCGCGCACGCCTGCTGTACACTGCAACTTCGTACGGCAGGGGTGGCCGAGGCCCCACCAGGCTCATGTTTCCAGCCAACACATTCAGCAGCTGGGGCAGCTCATCCAGGCTGAGCCGTCGCAGCACCCGCCCAACTCGTGTCACGCGGACATCGCGCTGCAGCTTGAAGGTGTCCCCCACAGCTTCAGCCGTGCCCGCGATCAGCGAACGGACGTAACTCTCGTGAACCGCAGAGTTACTGTTCTCGTACATCGTCCGAAACTTCAACAACGTGAACGCTTCACCATCTCGTCCAATCCGACGCTGCCGGAACAGAACCGGACCCGGCGACGACAAGCGCACAAGCCCCGCAATGATCAGCAACGTCGGCAACATCAGCACCAGCAGTACCAACGTGATCACGACGTCCAAACTCCGCTTCAACCAACGTTGCCGACTTCGCCGGACTGACGCACCCCACTCCTTTTCAGAGTCGGCGACCGACGCGTCGCCACGGCCGTCGGCGATTATTCTTACGCCCTGCTCGCTCATGAGAGCCAGGCTCGTCCTTTCTTCCAGTGATGTGCCAACCGGTACCGATCGGATCGTCCGCCGATCCATTCGATGACCCGGACGGCCGGTCCGATGCGAACGATGATCTGGACCCCGTCCACGCCCGCGTTGAGACGGAGTCTTTGTAACAGTGGGCAACTCCGAGCCGATAGCCCACCAGTGTTAACGAAAAGTTATCAGACGGCCCGTAACACAATCCCACGCTCAGTACGCCCAGCACAGCAGGGATGCACCACTGAATGCAATCCAGACAGGAACGTCCAAACTCCGCTTCAACCAACGTTGCCGACTTCGCCGGAGCGACGCGCCGCACTCGTTTGGGTGGTCAACGGCTAACGCGTCGATGAGAGGAGTGGCAGTTGCTGCTGATCCTGGCTCGCTCATAATGGGCAAGCTCATCCCTTCTTGTTGCAGCCATGTGCCGACGGACCCGAATCGGGATCCGCAGCTGCCATTCTGAGACCCACGCGACTGGCCAAACGCGGAGCATTATGTGGATGCCGCCCAACCCGCGTGTTGAGATCCGGTTGATTCTTGGTTGAGGTCCGGTTAAGCGCTCTCCGGGGGATGCACGATTGCCCCGCCCTGGCATGTAAGGTTTGTCGCGTGTGCGCTTACCGAGACCGCGCTGGGCTGTCGGTGTCTGTCGGCAGTGGGACTGTGCTCTCGCAGACGGAGCAGTGACCCACCACGGATCCATCAACCCCGCGCTCAATTTCGAGCCGGCGAGCACACCTGCATACCCAACCCTTGATTCTGCCGGGATTGCCAACTACCAGGGCGTGCTCCGGAACATCACGCGTGACGACCGTCCCCGCGCCGACGAGTGCCCAACGACCGATCGTGACACCTGTGATCACTACCGAGCCAGCGCCGACCGCCGCTCCCTCCTGCACCAGTGTCCGGCCTACGTGCCAATCGTCAGCCGACTTCAGCGATTGGTCAGGGTTGACTGCTCGCGGCAAGAAGTCATTGGTGAAGCAGACCTGGGGGCCGACGAAGACACCCTGCTCCAATTCGACCCCTTCGTACAACAGGGCCTGATTCTGCACTTTACAATTTGCTCCCAGCTTGACCCCGGCGCCGATATACACGTCCGCACCGATGATGCAGTCGGCACCCAGCGAAGCGCCCTCGCGGATGTGCGCCTGCCGCCAGATCTTGCAGCCCGAACCGACGGCTGCACTCCCCGCCACCTCCGCGGTGGGATGGATGAATGGCTTCGGCGCGGTCAGACCCAGAAGAGAAGTGTCCATGGGCACAACCATAGGCCGCCCGGACTCGGGCGGCTACCCGCCCATTTGGCCGACGCACGGCCGACCCGGTGGCCCGCGCGCACTGGACGGCAGCCCCAGCGAGACGTACACGCATGAACCCCTCGCGCCAGGTCACCGAAGGAGTCGTTCCGTTCCGAGGCTACCGAACCTGGTACCGAGTCGTAGGCCAGGGGGAGGACCCGGGGCGCTATCCGCTGCTGGTGCTTCACGGTGGACCTGGGGCCAGCCACGACTATCTCGAACCGGTGGCAGAGCTTGCCGACCAGGGTCGACGCGTCATTTTCTATGACCAGCTCGGCGGCGGCAAGTCGGATCATCCCCACGATCCCGGCATGTGGACGATCGACCTGTTTCTTGCCGAGCTGAATGCCCTTCGACGGGTGCTCAGGCTTCAAGATGTCCATCTGCTCGGTCATTCCTGGGGCGGCATGCTCGCCCTGGAGCACGCACTGGCCGGGGCGCCAGGGATAGTCAGTCTTGTGGTCGCCAATGTCGCCGCTGACATGCCGGCCTGGCAGGCCGAAGTGCAGCGGCTGCGTAGAGCGCTGCCTCCGCGAACGTATGCCGCACTACTCAAGCACGAGGCTGCCGGAAGCACAACCGACCTGGAGTATCTCGCCGCGACGCTTGCCTTTTACAGACGCCACGTGTGCCGCTGTGACCCCTGGCCTCGCTCCTTGAATCAGACATTCGCCTATGTTGCGCGCTATCCGGCGGTCTACCAGACCCTGTACGGGATCAATGACCTGCACGTGACTGGCCGCTTGCGAGATTGGAGTGTTCTGGGAAGGCTTCAACGACTGCGCCTCCGTTCGCTTGTACTCTCAGGGCGCCACGATGAAGCCACGCCGGCCGTGGTCGAGCAGCTGCATCGAGAGCTGGTTGGGTCTCAGTGGGTGATCTTCGAAGACAGCTCGCACACCCCCCATCTCGAAGAGACGGCCGCCTTCCTGCAAGTCGTCGGCGACTTCCTGCTGGCTGGGGAGGCCCCGGCGCAAGCGGGAGCGCTTCACAGTCCCACCTGAAAGGACCATCAACGATGTTGAACTTGAACGCCACCATACCTATTCGCCATGCCACTCGCCTGGCATCCACAGCCGCCCAGACGAGCCTTCGTCTTCTGGTACCACTCGATCCGAAGCCACGTACCGCGGTCGTCGTGCTCTACATACTTGCTGTACTGCAGATGGGCCATTTATCGAGCATTTGGTCCAGGTAGCGCAGGTCCACTTGCTGCACTGGCCCGAGGCCCAGGCAAGAGGTATCGCCAGTTGGCTGGACGAGGAGCCGGTACATTTCGTGTTCAATCTCGGAGTGTTCGTGACCGTCGTCGGGCTGTTCCGGGTCATGGAGTCAAATCGATGGCTATGGGTCTGTCTGCCTCTGACCGGCTGGCATGCCCTCGAGCATTCGTTCCGCCTGTGGGCGTACCTGCATGGTGAGGGCCTGGCGGGACTACTGGGACACGGTGGTCTGCTTTTCGGCGGGCTTCCGATTGGCGAGCGCGCCCTCCACTTTGGATACAATCTCGCGGAACTGACCCTGCTCGTAGCCGCCCTCCTTACAGAAGTGCGATCCGAGCACAACACGCGCTATGCCAGAGGGGTCGCCGAACTCCGTTCAAACAGATTGCCCCTGCTGTCTGGCTGCGCGCGGTTGGACTATCCTGAGACGGTGGGAGGAGCGCGCTCATGACTCAGGTTCTTGAACACCCATCGCTTGTCCAGCAGAAGACGCTCTACGAGGACGACGGGTATCTCGTCTTGCCCGAGCTGCTTGACCAGGCCGAGCTCGCCACGCTGCGAGCTGCTCTAGCAGACGTGCTGCGCGAAGCCGACGGACTGACGGAGTCCAACGCCAAATTCTCCATCGTTCGTTCTGACGACGGTGCTCGCCAGGTCGTGCGCCGAATTTTCAGCCCAATTGCCCATCATCAGGCCTTTTACGACCTGGTCTTCAATCCCAAGATCGTGGACGTGGTCGAGAACCTGCTCGGTCCGGATATCCAGCTCCACCACACCAAGCTGAACCTGAAGCCGCCGAGCAAAGACGCTCGCTTCGAGTGGCACCAGGATTACCCGTTCTTCCCGCACACCAACTTCGACCTGTTGGCCGTCATGATCATGCTGGACGACTCGACCGAGGAGAACGGCTGCCTGAAGATCATTCCTGGCAGCCACAAGTGGGGCCCGCGCAATCACATGTTCGCGCGTGACGGAGCATTCTCGTCGCAGCTCGAAGATCGGAGGGTGCTCGAGGATCCATCGCGTTGGAAAACGGTGCCCGTCCCGGCGGGTGGAATGGAGCTGCATCACTGCAACATGCTCCACAGCTCGGGGCCAAACCGTGGCACGCACCCGCGCAGCGCGATCGTCATCCAGTACCGGGCCGCTGACAATGTCCAGATTGGCGGCAACGCCGATCACTTCGGGCACGGGCTGCAGATCCGCGGCACCAACCCCTATCGGGCGCGCATGATCGCCGGCACCTTCCGTGTCCCAGGCCAGATTACCGATCCGCTCCAGCGCGACGGCTAGAAGCTCGGCCCTACCCGAGAACGCTCAGCGCGGCGTTCCGTAGAGCTCCTGGAATGGCCCGATGTGTGGATACAGGTCCACGGCCAGCACTGAGAGGATCTGCCGCAGGTGGTCCAGGTCGTGGTACGCCCACGCGGCGACATAGGTCTCGACGGTAACATCGCCAAAGCGCGGATGGTGGGTCACGTGGGCCCGCTGCGCAGACGACAGTTTGCGCAACCACACCAGGTTGGCGGTGCGCGCATCGGCCCAGTCGTTGGACATCTGCCGCGGGTCGGCTGGCGGCAGCGGCGGCGGCGTCTGCGTCTCGAAGCGCACGTTGTTCTCCTCGGAGGCGCGCAGCACCCGCGGCCCGATGGCGACCGTCTCCGCATGCAGTAGGTGCGCGAGCACTTCACGCGGCGACCAGGCACCCTCCGCCGGGTGCTCGTCTTGTGCCAACCGTGGCAAGTTGCTCACGATCGCGGACAATACCCGCGGTGTGCCTGCCAGGACGCCGATGGCACGCTCGAAACTCAACTCAGCCACGCGTTGATTCTAATCGTGTGCGCTACCTCACCGTTACCTACATGCGTGCCATTGTGGCTGGCGATCGCGTGGCGCGGGGTGGCACCATCGGAGGGTGAGCCAGGCCGAGCGCATCGCTCCGTCGTTCGAGCCAGCCATAGCGCGTGCCCGCTGGCGCCCGAGCGATCTCTCGGAGTCCCGCCACTGGGCCTACTATCTGCTGCTGCCGAGCCTGGTCCTGGTAGCCGCGGTGGCCGTGTACCCGGTGGCCTCGGGCGTCTGGCTCAGCTTCCAGCGGTACAACCTCTTGCGCGCGCCCGTCCCGAGCTTCGTCGGCCTGAGCCAGTACGCCGACCTGTGGTCCGACTCAGTGTTCTGGACAGCCGTGCGCAACACTGGCGTGTGGGTGACCATCGGCGCTGGCTCGCAGTTCCTGCTTGGCCTGATCACCGCTCTGGCACTGAATCGGTCGCGCTTGCGGGTAGGCCCGCTGCTGCGCATTGGCCTGCTGCTGCCGTGGCTCATGCCGACCGTCGTCGCCGGCCACATGTGGAGCTTGCTGCTCGATTCGCGTCTGGGCGTCGTCAACGACCTTCTCGTCCGCGCCGGCCTCTTGCACGGATACGTAGCCTGGTTCGCCCAATCCGAAACCGCCATGGGCGCCGTCCTGGTGGTCGACCTGTGGAAGAACTTCCCCTTCTTCACCCTGCTGCTGCTGGCTGGTCTGCAGGGCATACCCGACGAGCTGTACGAGGCTGCCGAAGTGGACGGCGCCGACGCCTGGTACCGCTTCCTGCGCATCACCCTGCCGCTGCTGACGCCAGTCATCGTCGCCTCGGTGATCCTGCGCGTGATCGGCCTGGTCAATTCGCCTGACTTGATGATCATCCTGACGCACGGCGGCCCTGGCCTGGCCACGCATGTCCTGTCGCTGCTTGCGTTCAACGATGCGTATACCGGCTTCAATTTCGGCGCGGCGGCGGCTGTCGCAACGGTCATGCTGGTGTTGCTGATGACATTCACGTCGGCCTACGTGCGTGTGTCGGGGGTGACCCGTGATTAGCTCGCGCCGCCAGAGCCAGCGCCTGTACGACGTGCTCGCGTACGCCGTCCTGATCGGCGCTTTTTGCTTCGCGGTCTTTCCCATCCTGTGGACGCTGCTGACCTCGTTGAAGCCGGACGCCGACATCGTCACCGCTCAGATCCAGTACATCCCGCTCCGGCCCACAATTCAGAACTACGTCACGCTGTGGGGACAGGCCGGCTTTCCGACCATGTTCTTCAACAGCGCCGTCGTGACCGCGCTGACCGTGGTGGTATGTCTGGCAGTGGGCGTCAGCGGCGCATACAGCCTGTCGCGCTACCGCTTCCGCGGTCGCGGCCAGATCTTGCTGTTCTACCTGGTCATCCGCATGTTCCCGGCGGTGTTGCTACTGTTGCCAATCTTCATCGCTCTGCGCGTCCTCGGGCTGTACGACACGCACATCGGGTTGGCGCTGGCGTATACCGCCTTTCTTTCGCCGGTCGCTATCTGGATGCTCAAGGGCTTCTTTGACAGCATCCCACCAGAGCTCGAGGACGCAGCGCGCATCGACGGCTGCACCCGGGCCGGAGCGATTGTGCGGGTCGTCCTGCCGCTCGCCCGGCCTGGTGTTGCGGCAACCGCGGTGCTGGTTGCCATCTCCGCCTGGAACGAGTTTCTGTTCGCGCTCATGTTGACCACCAGCCAGGGCATTCGCACCTGGCCGGTCGGACTCCAGTTGATGGTCGGCGAATATCAGCTGCCCTGGGGGCTGCTGACCGCCGGAGGGATTATCAGCATTGCGCCGATCTTGGTGTTCTTCGCTCTGGTCCAGCGCGCGCTGGTTCGGGGTCTGACGCTGGGCGCCGTCAAAGGCTGAATCGCACTCGGGAGGGAATGCTCATGCGCAGACGCGACTTTCTGAAGGCTTCCGCTGGAGCTGGCACGGGACTCCTGGTTGCGGCGTGCGCTCCGCAGCCGGTCGCGCCTCCGGGCGTCGCTTCCTCGAATGCACCCGCGGCGGGCAGCGCGCCGGCGCCGACCACCGCACCGACCGCGCTGACTGGCACGGTCAGCTACTGGCACACCTTCACCAGCCAGAGTGAGATGGCCGGCCTGGACACGGTCAGCAAAGCCTTCAAGCAGAAGTACCCCAACGTGACCGTCAACAGCGAAAACGTGCCCAACTCCGACTTCATGGCCAAGTTCACCCTGGCCGTCCAGGGCGGCGGCAAGCCCGAAACCACCATGATCTCGAGCATCCGCCTGCCAGATATGGCCGCCATGGGCGGGCTGATAGACCTGTCCGACCGCGTCGCTGGCTGGGACCAGCGCCAGTACCTGCCAGCGGAACGCTTCAAGGACGCCACCGTCAACGGCAAGATTTACGGCGTCCCCAGTTTCGCGTTCGTCAACTGGATGTACTACCGCGCCGACTGGTTCAAGGAAGCTGGGCTAACTCCACCTAAGACGTTCGACGACCTCCAGAACGCGGCGATCAAATTGACCGATCCGTCTAAGAATCGCTTCGGTTTCGGCATGCGTGGCGCGGGTGGCGGAGAGGGCTTGCTGATCGAGGTCATCCGCTCCTTCGGCTCGCCTATTGTCGACGACAAGGGCCAGCCGGCTATGGACCGTCAGAAAGCGACCGACGCGGTCCGCTGGTACACCGAGCTCTTCACGAAGTACCACGCGGTGCCGCCCAGCGTCACCAACGATAGCTTCCAGCAGATGATGACCGGCTTCACCACCGGCCAGACGGCCATGATTTTTCACCACACCGGTTCGCTCATCGACGTCAGCACCGGGCTCGGCACTGACGCCGGTGCATTCGGCACGCTGCCCCGTCCGGCTGGCCCCGCGGCCCACATCGCCGACGTCAGCTACTCCTACAACGGCATGAGCGACCCGAAGAACGCCGAGGCCGATTGGGCCTGGCTGGACCACTGGGCGCAGCCGGATACCCAGATAGCGTTCCTGGAGTCCACCGGCTATTTCCCATCCTCCACCAGGGTCGTCGACGACGCGCGTGTGCAAAATAACCCCTACTACGCGGCGGCGATCGAGACCCTCAAATTCGGCGGCCCGGCACCCGCGTTCGCCGGCTCCTCCAACTGGGGGCTGACCGTGGTCTTGCCCAACTTCCAGCGCGTGCTGCTGGGTGAGATCAAACCGGATGAAGCGGTGGATGTGATGATGAAGGGACTCGACAAGGCGGTGAAAGGCTGAATGTCGGCTGAGATTTCTCGTGCTCGTCTGGCGGGCCAGGTGGCCGTGGTCACCGGCGCCGGCAGGGGCATTGGACAGGCAGTAGCGTGCGCCTTTGCGTCCGAGGGCGCCCGCGTCGTCGTGGCCGACGTGAATGCCGATGCGGCTTCGGCCACCGCCAGCGCAATCGTTTCCACCGGCGGCAGTGCGCTGGCCGTGACCACTGACGTGACCTCGCCAGACTCACAGGACGCGCTGTTTTCGCGGGTGAGGCAAACCTTCGACCGCCTGGACATCCTGGTCAACAACGCTGGCATCTTCCACGTCGCGCCGTTGCTGGAGTTCCCGATCGAGGCCTGGCGGCGGGTCTTCGCCGTGAACCTCGACGGCGCCCTGCTGGCCACGCAGCGCGCGGGTCGGATGATGCAAGCGCAGGAACCTCATCCGACTACCGGCTGTCGCGGCAAGATCGTGAACATCAGCTCCGGAGCGGCCGAGCGAGGGCGACCGTTCCTGCCAGCCTACGGCGCCAGCAAAGCCGCGCTGAACCACCTCTCGAAATCATCCGCACTGGTGCTCGGGCCACACGCTATCGCCACGACGGTGCTGTACCCGACCTCTGTGCGCGAGGGCATGTTCGGTCCGATAGCCGATCAGATGGCCGAATTCGAAGGCTTGAGCCCGGACGACTTCGCCGCCCAGCGCGCGGCCGGCAGTCCGCTCGAGCGGCTTCAGAAGCCGGAGGACGTTGCCGTGATAGCCGTCTGGGTTGCGGCGCACCCGGGCATGGGCCTGAACGGTCAGCTGGTGCACACCGAAGCCCACGTCGGGCCGCTGCCATGAGACTCCGCCTCGGCGTCGCCGGCGGGCCGGTGCCGCGTGATCCGGCGGCGGTGGACGAGCCGCTCGCCCGCCAGCTGGCCGGACTGGGCGTGAGGGTCCTCACCACGCACTTCCAGCCCACGCCCGACATTGTCTCGACGCACGCCAGCCGAGTGCGCGGCGTACTGGCGGACCACGGCCTGAGCATCGTGCAGGCGACCGGCTACAACCCCCAGCTCACCCATCCTGACGATCAACTTCTGTCTATCGAGCTGGAACGGCTGCGGGCTGCATTCGAGACCGCCCGCCTCCTTGGCGCCGAAATGATCATCAGCGGCTGTGGCTCGCGCCACCCGAGCCACTTCTACGGTCCGCACCCTGACAACCACTTGCCTTCAACGCGCGATCGACTGATCGAGAGCCTGCGTCGCGTCGTGCCCTGGGCCCAGAACGCTGGAGTGGTCCTGGCGCTGGAGTGCCACGTCACGACCGCTTTGGACACTCCGGAGCACATTCGGGAGATCATCCAGGCGGTCGACTCGGCCTGGGTACGCGCCAATTTCGACCCGGTCAATCTGCTCGGTGATTTCTCGAAGGTCTGGCGTAACGGCGACGCCATGCGCTACATGTGGCAGACTCTTGGCACCTGCTACACGAAGTCGGCCCACATCAAAGACGTCCGCGCCGATCCGGAGCTGGTCGTCCACATCTCCGAAGCCCCGCCAGGCCAGGGCCTGCTCGACCTGGATGCCTTCTTCGAAGTGGTAGCCCACCTGGGCCAAGACACCGCCGTCATCGTGGAACACCTCCCCGCCGACCAGGCCCTGGCCGCCATACAGTACGTCAAACACGCCGCGGAGCAACGCCACTTTACTTTCGACTAAAGACGAACTCGGCATCGAAGCGGGGGCTGCGGCACGGCAGGAATTCCTAACGAGTTCTTTCCTTGAGTCGTGGGCTGCGGCCCTCTCCCCAGGGCTACTCGCCCTGGACCTCGCGCCAGGACGGGCTCGCATTGCCCTGCCCTCGACCGCCCGCGCTGCTGGTTCCGACGTACACTGCACGACCCACGCGGAGTGTGCCCCAGCACATGTTCCCGTTGCATGTCATCCTGGGCCCGCGAAGCGTGCGAATGGAGCCGCGAGGATCGCTTCTCGTGAAGGAAAAACTCGTTCTGAGCTCCTCCCTTTCCAAACACACTTCTGAGCGTTCAATCCCCCTGTGGGATCACTCGGCCGAAGGCAAAGCTCACCGGCACTGGAGTGTTGGTGACCCCGCCAGTAAAGTGAAGCGCGCCTGAGCCCTGGTTGATGCGGAACGGAACGACCGTGTCGGAATTTTGATTGCCCACTAGCATCAGCCTGCCCGAGGGATCAATGTTGAAACCGCGCGGGATGGATCCGCGCGTCGACGTCCAGCCGATCAGGGTTAGCTTGCCGGTGGTCTGGTTAATGCGGAACCCGACGATGGTGTTGTGGCCGCGATTCGAGGCGTACACGAACTTGCCACTCTGGTGGACGATAATCTCAGCAGTCGAGCTGGTGCCGGTGAAATGGGGCGGCAACGTCGAGACGGTCTGGAGCCAGGTGAAGGTGCCCCGCACGGCATCATAGGTGAATGCGGTGATCGAAGACACCATCTCGTCGACCACGTACACAAGTCTGCCACTCGGATGGAACGACAGGTGGCGTGGTCCGGATCCGGAGGCGACCTGGGCATGGTCGAGGTTCGGGTTCGGCACCAGCTTGCCGGTGGTCGTATCGAGTATCCACGACCACACGTTGTCGGTCCCCAGATCTGGTCCAAACACGTACTTGCCAGCTGGATCGAACAGCGTCTGGTGAGGGTGAGGCGCCTCCTGGCGCGCGGTATTCGGACCGTGCCCGGTTACCGCAAACACGTCCGTAACCGGACCAACTCCACCGTCCGGAAGAATAGGCAGCACGCTCCAGTTGGCCCCGACGTAGTTGGCCACGAGCGCGTACTTGCCAGACGGATCGACGATCACGTGCGCCGGAATCGCGCCCTTCGTCGGCTGGTCGTCAATCGCCGTGATCATGCCGGTGGCAGGGTCGGTGGCGAACGCGGTGATGCCGCCGGTGTTGCTGGCGCCCCTCCAGGTGCTGACTTCGCTGATCGCGTACAGGTGGCTCGCGTTGGCGTCTACGGTAACCCACGAGGGATTCTCGAGGCCGAACACCTGCAGAAGAGTCAGACGCCCGGTGCGGCCGTCCATCTTGAAGACGTAGATGCCTCTGGCGGTACTCGGCTGTGTGCCGCCGGGTGCAGTGTTGGGCGCCGTGTACGTTCCCACGTACACCAACCGCGACGGCGCAGACTGGCCCTCTTCATGCTGATCGGCAACGCCTGTCCCTTGATCCGCGCTAGCCATACCGGGCACGACGAACGCCCCCAGCGCGGCCGCGCCCACCAGCGGAAACAGGTCACGACGACGAAGCGCGAGCGCCTGTGTAGGCGCCTGGTGCGATGGGATCACGCACATCCTCCCTCAATCTGGATCGCCATTGATCGGCCCAGTCTGGTGCGGGTAACCGGGGCCTCCCCATGCGGAAGCCCGTCCAGGCTACCCCCGTGGCAAGGCGCGCGCAACTCCACCCAGTGCGAAGGGGGCGCCGCGGGACAGGTTCGGCGCCGCGACGCCTGCGACTCGCGGGTACTATTGGGGCTGCTCGGATTGGACGGCAAGACGTGGAGCCGGCGACCGGCGCCGGCACAGAGCAGTTTCTCCTCATCCGAGCCATGGCTGGCGGCTAGGTCCTCAATTCGCAGGCGTATCGGCCTGGGGTTTTCGGACGCGCTACCGCGACGTCGTTAGCGGCTCGCGAGCGCGGTACTCACGCCGGAGCCAGCGCATGATGACCTCGACGCAGTGGCGCTGCTCTTCCTCCGTTAGTGGTCGGCCCGCTTCGATCCAGTGCGTTTTCGTCAGGCATGTACGGCAGCAGGTTGCGGTGGCGTGCTGGGCGACGAAGACCGGGTGCCCGCGCCAGGGCGTCTGCCTGCCGTCCTTCCAGGGTTGCGCGGGTGCGAGTCGCTCGCGGATGAATCGGGCTGCGTGCTCACGCACGGCCGCTCCGCCCCGCCGACGCAGGTAGGCCAGCTCGTTGCCTTCCAGGTGGAAGCGGGCTGCGAAACGTTGACCCCGCCAGCACCGCCTCGGCCTCCTCAATTGGACGGATGCCGGGACCACCCGCCGCTCTCGCTGCCGTCAACAGCCGCGTACCCAGGCCACTCAGCCGCTCCAACAACTCGACACGCCGTTCGTGCTCGGTTGGCGATCACACGCGACACCGACTACACATTGATGCACGCGCCTGGTATAGTGTGCGAGGACAAGCGGATCGGATGTCGCTGGACATTGCCCCACTTGAGCGTGCTGGACTCCACATCTCTCAGGAAGATCTGGAGAAGATGTTCAGCGAGACACTGGCGGCCGTTCTGCCGCCCTACCCGACGATAGACGCGCGCGCAGCCCTACCTGCTGATGAACTTGCTTTCCTCGTGCAGGCCGGGGTCGGCCTCGACGATCTGGCACCCCTCCCGGATGGCGTGGTTCCGCCCGAAGTACGGACCGCAGCGAAGCTGACCAGCATCCTGGCCAGCGCCCTGCCGGTGCCAGATGCCGCCGAGCGGCTGAGCATCGATGCGAGCACCTTGCGGCATCGGTTGGCGGTACCGAGCGTCTATGTGGTGCGGGCAAACGGCGCCTGGAAGCTGCCGCTGTTCCAGTTCACCGACACGTTGGACGCGATCATTCCTGGCTTCGGCGACCTCGCGCCAGCATTGGTCGACATGCACCCGGTGGACGTCTTCAACTGGTTCACGCTGCCACACGTCGATCTCGAAGTCGCGGATCACCGTGTGTCACCGCGAGAGTGGTTGCTCAGCGGAGGCAGCCCAAAACGCCTCATCGCCTTGCTCGACGAGATACGCGGGGTTGCCTAAATTTCCTCATCCGCCACCCGTCGAGCGGCTGGTGGAATTGGGCGCTGATGAGAGGGTCGTCCCAGACGGGACGGCCCTCTTTCGGGTGTACTTCCGAGGTGGTGACCATCCCGCCACATGGAACAGCTTCCGCTCCTTCGGGCCTGTCGCGTCTGGGCGTTTTGATCACCATCTCGGGCGGCCACATCTGCAGGGCCGTGAGATCCTGTACGTCGCCTGGCATCCGCGGACCTGCCTTGCGGAGGTCTTCCAGGCCAAACGCCGCATCGATGTGCTTTCACGGGCTCCGCTGCTGGTCGGTTTCCAGGTCGTGCGGGCCATGCTGCTGTTGGACCTCACCGGGCTCTGGCCCACTCGAGCCGGCGCCTCGACGGCGATCAGCAGTGGGCCGCGGTCCCGTGCCCAGACCTGGGCACAGCGCATCTACGCGGCCTACCCCTCGATCGATGGGATCTTCTACGGCTCCTCGATGGATGGCAACTCACCCTGCGCGGCGTTATTCGAGCGCGCGAATGACGCCCTACCCGCTTTCCCGAGGGCGCATCGAGCGCTGGTCGACCCACTCCTTCGCCCCCTCTTGCAGCGGGCGGCACTCCAGCTCAATTACGACCTCCTGTAATCGCCCGAACCTTCATTGTTTGACTCGGGCGTGCTCGTGCTTTCGGGCCGGGTTACGCTTGGCTGCGCCGAGCCCTGGCAGTCATCCGGCAGGCCTTGGCGGCCTGATCGGGAGGTCGTTCCTCGCCCGATTCGCTCCTTCTAGGAACGCTGCCGCCCGTTAGTTCGAACGGGAAGCAGTTCGTTATGTCCACGCCCAGGTGCAGTCGCAGTGCGTGCTGGAGGGGATCGATCGGCTGTCGCAGTCTCGCCTCCACATCGCTTTCGGCTCGGGTTACACGTCGTCGGACGTGCGAGCATACGCAAGGCAGGTTCAGGCAGCCGAAGGCATCAAGCCAGCGCTCATCGTGGTCGACTACGTGCAATTGCTCAAGGACCAGGAGGGCGACGGACGCATACGCGAGCGCAACGTGAGCGCCGCGGCGCGTGGGTTGAAGGATGTCTCGGGTGAACTCGGCGTCCCGGTGTTGGCTCTGGTGCAGCTCAATCGCAACCGTGCGACGCGCATCGACAAGCGACCTCAACTGGCTGACTTGCGAGAATCAGGCGACCTGGAGAACACGGCCGACTCGGTGCTGGGTCTGTACCGAGACGAGATTGAGCGCGCAGACAGCAATGATCGAGGACTTGCTGAATTGATTGTGCTTAAGAAACGCCAGCTCGGCGAGGATGTCGGGGCGGTCCGTCGGCTTGTCTGGAGCGGCGAAAGCTACAGAGACCTTACCTGTCAATCATGACTTCGCGGATGTCGTCTGAGTTCGATACTGTTGGCGCAGTGCGATGCTCGGTGAATGGCCCTGTGGCGTTCGTGCGTCACTGGTGATAATTCGGCGCGCATCGGCGGCCGTAAGAGAGGAATTGGCGAATGCGCAGCCACAGGAGCGGCGAATTTCAGATCGACCGCGGCGAGCGATTCCGGCTGGTCGAGTTTACCGATGGGATCGCGGACGACGATCGGCGAGCCCGTAAGCAGCATCAAACGACCGCACCGACTGGGTACCGCATCGCTACAGCGGGCGCGCTATCCGATGGCCGAGTCGACAGTGCACCAGCACGTGCGAGAGCCATGAGGAGTAGTATCTCTGCGAGAGCAGGGGGCACTGCGACGGTAACCGCGATGCGGAGCTGCAACGTGCGTCAAGGGCCGTGGCGATGTGGCCTCCCTGGAGCGTGGGTCTGCTACACGTGTAAAACCTGGACGTGTCAGTCGCACGCCTCCGTTGAGCGGGTGAACCTGAACCTGAGTGGCCATCCTGGTTTGCCCGGACCATTTGAGGACCGGGGGACATGTTTGACGTGTCGCGTCAGCGCGCGGGCTGCGCAACAGGCACGGTCCGAAGCCCTAAGTAAAGTTTGTTCGCGGGTGTGCCATAACCAGCCTGCTTATTCCCGTCTGTGGACGAGCTCGGCGCTCGTCCCTCGTCCCTCGTTTAGGGGGTCGAGGAATATCTGAGCAGAGATTGGCGCTAACGACTCCTAACAAAATGAGGCTTCTGGTTTGAAAGCGGGAGCACGGCCGAGGTCGAGGTGGGTGTCGAGGCCGAACTGGAAGTCGCCGCGCGACGCCACACTCGACCAGAACGGCGAGATCATCCCGCGTGGGTCCGTGTCCGCCAGCGGAGTCTCGATCGAGAACCTCAGCCGGCTTTCACGACACTGGCGTGGTTGGCGACTCGGAGGTGCGAACGTGCTGGGTGAGGAAGAGCGCCGCGCGATCGAGCGCCTGGCCGGCCTCGTCGAGAACACCGGCGAACGCCTGGAACACGTGAGGTACATCGGCGGTGACATCAAGGATCACGTCCACCCCGGCCGCCCTCGCGCGTGCGGCCATACGCGTGGAGTCGTCCAGAAGCACCTCGTTGGTGCCCGCCTGGAGCAGCATCGGCGGGAATCCGGTCAGGTCGGCGAGGATCGCGGGGCTGATCAGTTCCCGGCGCGGGTCCTGACCCGCGAGATACATCGCACCTGTGTATCCCAGGCTGTCGCGTGTGAAGAAAGGGTCGATGCCGGCCTTGGTGTCCATGCTCTCGCCCGTCCGGGTGCCGTCGAGTCCCGGGGAGAAGCCCACGATCGCCGCGGGCATCGACAGGCCCGCGGCGCGGGCCGAGAGGCAGGTCGTGACGGTGAGGCCGCCCCCGGCGGAGTCTCCAGCGAACGCGATGGCCGAAGGGTCCTCGCCGCCCTCGAGCAGCGCGCGGTAAGCGCCGAGCGCGTCGTCGATCGCGGCCGGGAATGGGTGCTCGGGGGCGAGCCGGTAGTCCAGAGAGAAGGCCCTGAATCCGGTCTTGGCCACCAGGCTCCCCGTCAGCGACATCGCCGTCTCGGGCGAGCCGAACAGGTGGCCGCCACCGTGGAAGTACAGGATCGTCCCAGCGCGCGGGCGGCTGACCGACTCGACCAGCAGGGCCCGTCGAGCCCCGAGCGTCGCCTCCACCGTCCGGATCCCGTCCGGCACGATCATCGTGGCCATCATCGCGGCGAACTCCGATCGGAGCGCCTCGACCGACCGGGGGCCTGGCGGCCGTGGCCGGCGCACCAGCGCGTCGACCATTGCACGTTGTTGCCTGCTCATCGTCGCTCCCCTCGCAAGTAGATGCCGCTACAGTATATGCCGTGGCATATAAATCAGGCGACCTTATGCCCGATCCGGGGGTCTTGTTCGCCGACCTCGTCCGCTGCGAGACGCGCCTGTACAACGCGCTCGACGACCGGCTGCGCGCGCGGCACGGGATTGTCACCTCGCAATACGAGTTCCTGCACCACCTGCGCGAGCATCCAGGAGCCCGGGTGGCTGACCTCGCCGCCAAGTTCGCTGTCGGGATCGGGGCGACCAGCAAGGGGATCGACCGCCTGGAGCGGCACGGGTGGGTCGCCCGGCAGCCGAACCCCACCGACCGCCGCTCGTCGCTGCTGGTGCTGACAAACGCCGGCGCACGCTTGACCGACGCTGCCGAGCAGAGCTTCAGCGAGCGCGTGACAGAGCTGATCGAAGGTGCTCTTGACGGCGCCCAGACATCGGCTGGCGCCCAGGTCCTCTCGCTGCTGCGCTCTGCGTTGGAGCGCGACCAGATCGGCACCCCCACGGGCTGACACCCGAGCATAAATGGCAACGTTCATCCGGCGACCTTAGCGCCAATCTCTGCTCAGATATTCCTCGGCCCCCGTTTACTCCTGGACGGAGCGACGCCGAGGCGGCTTTCGACCGAGTAGCGCCTCGATGCCGAGCTCCAGGTCGCTCTTGCGCATCAGCGCCTCGATGGTGTTGTCCTTCAGCTCGTCGGCGAGCTCGAGAACTGCGGTGACCTCGCGCCACCAGCGCTCCACCTGACCACTCAGGCGCTCGACCTCCCGTCGTTGCACACTATCCAGACGCTCCGCCTGCCAGCGCCGCAGTTCCTCGGCGTACAGCTCCACGTCCTCGGCCTGCTCGCCGTACGCTCGCCGCACCCGCGCCAGGGTAGCGTCGTCCAGGCTGTAGGGGCGATCCCGGCTCTCGGCGAGCGTGCCGTGAAACTCTTGAGCCGAAGTCGGCCGCCGTCGATCGCCGAGCTGATGGTCGGCAGCCAGCTGATCGGTCGCCAGGTGGGTTGTGGGGTCGAGGGCGAAGGCATTAGCCGACTCGTTTCTGCTTGCGGCTGGGTACTGCCCAGGATGCCAGCCCCAGTCGCGACGCCTGGTGTCGCGACTGGGGGTGCTCAGGTCCTCAGCACAGCTGACCTGCCAGCTGAACGGGCACCCAGCGCTTCGAGCTGAGATAGCTCACACAGGTTCACTCCACGTTCGGCGCCGCGCTGCTTCGATGACTTGCGCTGGCTGGATGTGGTCGAGGTAGCGGCTGGTGACGCCCGAGCTGGCGTAGCCCAGCCAGGCCGAGATCACGTTGACCGGCACCCCCTCGGTGACCAGCTCGACGGCGCACGTGTGGCGCAACTGGTGCGGCGTCACCCGTTTGTCGATCCCCCGCCCGGTCGGCGAGCCGCGCCAGCACAACGCGCACGTAGCGATCATTCAGCCGACCACCGGCGAGCGTGCAGAACAAGCAGCCGCTGCGCCGCTCGAGCGCCTGGCGCCGCGCATGCCAGCGCTGCACGATCGCCTGAGCGCCAGCATCCAGGCCGACGACGCGGGCCTTGCGGCCCTTGCCGCGGAGCACGCGCAGCGTGCCGGCCGTGTAGTCGACGTCGGATGGTTTGAGGTCCAGCGCCTCGGCGATGCGGAGACCCGCGCGCCAGAGCACGGTCAGCAGCGCGCGGTTACGCACGCCGGTCGCGGAGCGCGTGGAACACTGCTGGAGGAGCCGTTCGACCTCGGGTCGGGTGAGCGGTTCGACCGGGAACGAGCGGCCCTTGTTGGCCGGCGCCTGGCCGGGCGCTGAGCCGAGCCAGTGGGGGCGTTCAGTAGTGCTTTGCACTCGTTGCACTACTCTATACCCCAGTCTGCATCACCTACCGGGTACGCCAAGTCGACGTCGCCTAGCTTGCCGCAGAGCGCAGGACCAGAGACTGATCATCAGGGGATAAGGGCCAAAACCGCCTTCGCCGTCTCAGGAATGTCCTGGCGCAGCAGGTAAAAGCTCCACACACCCCGCTTGAAGCTGGCGACCAGGCCCGCCTCTTTGAGTTTGCCGAGATGGTGGCTGACCGTCGGCTGGCCCAGATTGAATGCGGCCGTGAAGTCGCACACGCAGATTGGCTGCGTGGCCGCTTGCAGCAAGTGAAGCATCTGGACGCGCGTCGGGTCGGCGAGCGCCCTGAACAGGGCGGCTAGGTCATCCGCTTGCGCATCGGGCAGCAGCGGGGCGACGGCCACACAGCAGCCTTTAACACGTGTCGGCGCGTCGTACTCGATCACAGCAATGGACGCCATGTCACCATTCTACTCCAAACATTGACACCGGTCGATGTGTCGGGTTAGGCTCTCACACATCGACAGGTACCGATGAAAGGAAACAGGCATGCCGTGCGGCTGCCCTGCGGGACCTGACCCCTGCCCGTGCTGCGCCTAGCCTTTCGCCGATTAGCCAAGGAGACCAAGATGCCGAGTCCTCGTCCGATGGACCAGCCCACGACCGATCCCTCCGCCCTGCGCGAGGCCGTTCGCGCCCGCTACGCCGCGGCCGCCACAGCGGTCACCCAGCCTAACCCCGTGCGTGCCGACGATGCTCTCGCAGTTCTTGAGGCGGACGGCTGTTGTGGCGCACCGTCTGGCGACACGAGCTGCTGCGGGACGGTCGACAAGAGCATCGTGACGCGCGATCTGTACCGCGTCGACGAGGTCGCCGAGCTGCCCTCCGCGGCCGTACTCGCCTCACTCGGCTGTGGCAATCCGACTGCGCTCGCCGAGCTCAAGTCCGGCGAGGTGGTGCTCGACCTAGGCTCGGGCGGCGGCATCGACGTGCTGCTGTCCGCCCGCCGCGTCGGAGCTTCCGGCTTCGCCTACGGCCTGGACATGACCGACGAGATGCTGCTCCTGGCCGAACTCAACGCACGTGAGGCTGGCGTCTCGAATGTGCGCTTTCTCAAGGGCGAGATCGAACGCATCCCGCTCCCCGACAGCTCAGTCGACGTCGTCATCTCCAACTGCGTCATCAACCTGAGCGCCGACAAGAGCCAGGTGCTGCGGGAGGCTTTCCGTGTCCTCAAGCCCAGTGGACGCTTCGCCGTGTCCGACGTCGTGGTCCAGGGCGACCTGCCGACGGAGATCCGCGCCAGCCTGGAGCAGTGGGTCGGCTGCATTGCCGGCGCGCTCGAGGAGCGCACGTATCGTCGCCTGCTCACCGAGGCAGGCTTTGTCGACGTGAGCGTCGAGGTGACGCGTATCTACGATGCGCACGAGGCGGGTGCGGCCCAGGGCCAGGTAGAGGGGTTCGCCGCCGTGGAGGCAACAGGCGGACGGCTCGTGAGCGCCTTCGTTCGTTCGATTAGGCCGGATGCGCCCGTCTCAGAAGGCGCCTCGTCGGTGCCAATGGCGGCCACGCCCGACCGGGCTGCATCTGCATCCCAGCCGTCAGATGGGCGGGGTGTCCTCGAGGACGAGCTCCACGAGCTGGCGACGCAAGAGGACCGCCTGGTTGATGCGATCGCCGGTGGGCTGATCGAACGAGAGGCTGCTCAGCGGAAGTCCGCGAGGATCAAGAGCCGCCGACTCGCAATCCACGATGGGATCGAGCGGCTCGGTACGGAAAAAGAAGCGCGGCAGCGCGCTCTGCAGTACGTCCTGATGGCCCGCACGGAAGGCATTGGAACCCTTGTCTTGGGGATGCCCGTCGAGGATAAGCGCAAGTTCTTTCGCGCGGCCTTCAAGACAATCACCCTCGACGGGCTAGGACGTGGCCGATGGCGCAAGCGATCAGTGAAGGGTTACGAGTTGAGCGAGGCGCTCAATACCTTCATCTTGAAACATGCATCGGCATGATCACGTGCAGATAGCCGTCTGGCTCGCCTGAGGGCCGAATGATGCCGGGGGAGCTGGGGCCGGTGATCTGAAGCAGGACTTCGGGCGTGTCGATGGACTCCAAGGCATCTCGGAGGTAGCGACCGTTGAAGGCGATCTGGGTGTCGTCTCCATCGACGGTGGCGTCGAGGTTGCCTTCGTTATCACCCATCTCGGCGCTGGTGCTCTTCACTAACACTGAGCCCAGGGCAAGCTCGGCGCCGTCTTTGGCGGGGCTGCATTCCAGACGCACGATCATGGAGTTGTCGCGCGCGAAGACGGCCGCTGCGCGTGTGGCGCGCAAGAAATCCATCGTGCTGACCTTGACCTTGGTCTTGGTCTCGGCCGGGATGATGCGCTGATAATCCGGGAACTGGCCTTCGATCAGCCGACTGGTAATCTCCGTTTTGCCGAAGGCGAAATAGATCTGATTGCCGTTCGGGGTGGTGTTGATCGCTACCTGATCGTCGGCCGCGTCCGACAGCAGTCGGGCGACTTCAGTGAGCGTCCTGGCAGGCACAATCATCTGCAGATCGGGCCCACCTTCAGGCAGCTCGACCACCCGCACGGCCAGGCGGAAGCCGTCGGCAGCCGCCAGCGTCAGCGACCCGCCGCCCATCTTGAGCAGCACACCCGCCAGCACGGGCCGGGTATCGTCCGGAGCAGCGGCAAAGACGACTTCGTTGATCGCCTGCTTGAGCAGACCAGCCGGGATCGAAAAGCTCTGACCCCCGCTCACCGCCGGTATAGGCGGAAAATCCTCGGCGTCGATGCCGGCGACGTTGGCCTCGTAGCGCCCGCAGGCCAGGTGCACCTTGTGGGTCTTGGGATTCAGGTCAAGCTCGACCTTCTGGCCGTGGTCGAGCAGCGCCACGTAGTCGGACAGCAAACGAGACGGCAGCGTGATTTCGCCTTCCCGAGTGATCGCCGCGGCGACGCGATGAGCAACCGACAGCTCGAGGTTGTTGGCGGTGAGCTGCAGCTCGCCGTTACGGGTCGAGAGCAGAACATTGCTCAGGATCGGCAGTGTGCTTTTGGCAGGCACAACCCGGCCGACAACAGTCAGGCCTTCGGCGAGGTTCTCCTGCAAGCACTCGAGCTTCATAGGGTTTAGGCGCCTTTCTGGGTCCGACATGGTACCTGCCGAACGCTCCACCTGACACCCCGCCGGCGTTTTTGCGTGTCCGGCCGACATTTCTATTGGCACGCAAGCTCAGGGTTACACTGCCTTAACCACAATGGTCAACAACGACGAGCTGCAGCGGCAGATGGAGCGCTACCTGGCGCATTTCAATCGCGCCGGGAAGCGGGCCACGATTCTCTTCACGGCTTCCGCGCACCCCACGCCCGCCTGGAGCCCGGCCCTGGACATGTACGAAACCCAGGCTTCGTTCGTCGTCCTGCTCGACCTCGCCGGCGTGGACGCGGACAACACTGAAGTGCAAACTCAGCCGCACGTGCTCACCGTGCGGGGTGTCCGACGCGAACGGCACGGCCGGTACGCACCCACCGAGCAGCGCAACTACCACGCCCTGGAGATCCCTTACGGACGCTTCGAGCGCTCGGTGCGCCTGCCGCCAGGCATAGACACAGACGCCGCGCGAGCAAGCTACCGCGACGGCTTGCTCGAGATCACGCTTCCGAAACGCCTGCCCAGCCAGATTCCGATCACCATTGAGGACCCGGTTCAGACCCAGGCGGCAACGTCGTGAGCGCGAAAGCCAGGCCCACGCACGGCGGGGCCGCTGGCGGCGACAAACCCCGCCTAGAGGAGCGACCAAAAAGTCTTCTGCACGGACCTCGCCCCTCTGGGCCAGTCTATCGAACGGAGTCTACGAACGGCGACGTCGACCGCGCAGGCCGCAGTGAAGCCGAGGCAGCGGCGGACCCTACGGACGATCGGGTCCCGTCCGACGGCGGCCGTACGCCCAGCCCGGTCGACCCGGCCGAGCCGCTGGAGCCAGTCGAGTCCGCAGCGGAACCTGAAGCATCCGTGGCCATCAGCGCGATTGCAACTCCAGCGGCAGGTGAGCCTGAGCTGCCGTCCAATATGGCGATCTTGCCGAGTCGCGTGGCGGTGCTCTACCCGGGCATGCTGCTGCCATTTCTGGTCTCCGCCCAGCCCTGGATCCAGCTGCTGAGCGACGCCGTCTCGGCCCGCCAGCCAATCGGGCTCTTCCTGCAGCGTGAGCCGGCCGCGGTCGTGACGGAGCTCTCAGCCCTGTACGAGGTGGGCACAGCGGCCAACATCGTGCGCCTGCTCAAACTGCCGGATGGCTCGCTGCAAGTGCTGCTGCAAGGCGCCGCGCGCATCAGGTTGGGCAGCCAGGCTACGCAAACGGACCCCTACCTGAAGGCCGACATCATCGTCATTCCGCCGCGGCCCGAAGAAGCGCCGCCGTCCATGGAAGTCGAAGGCCTGGTCAAGAACCTGCAGGCCTCGTTCCAGCGCGTTGTCCAGCTGTCGCCAGCGCTACCCGAGGAGATGGCCATCGCCGCCGCCAACGTCGACGACCCTGGCCGCCTGGCCGACTTCGTGGCGGCCAACACCGACATCGAGCCCCCGCAGCGCCAGGAGATTCTCGAGGAGCTCGATCCACTCGTTCGGGCGCGCAAAGTCACCGAGCTCGTCGCCCGCGAGCTGGAAGTGCTGGCGATCGGGTCCAAGATCCAGTCGCAGATCCGCGAGTCGATGGACAAGAGCCAGCGCGACTTCTATCTGCGCCAGCAGCTGCAGGCGATCCGCAAAGAGCTGGGCGAGACCGACGAAAACGAAGTGGCGCTGGATGATTTGCGGGAACGGCTCGCCAAAGCCGGATTGCCCGAGGAGGCGAGCAAACAAGCCGACCGCGAGATCGATCGCCTGGCGAACATCCCGACCGCCAGCCCCGAGCACTCCATGGTGCGCACCTATCTCGAATGGATTGCCGACCTGCCCTGGGGCATCGTGACCGAGGACAACCTCGACCTCCGCCACGCCAAGCGTGTGCTCGACGAGGACCACTTCGACCTGAATCGAGTCAAGGACCGCATTCTCGAGTTCCTGGCGGTCATGAAGCTGCGCGCCGAGCGGGATGCGGAGACCGCGGCGAAAGTTCGCGGACCGATTCTGTGTCTGGTGGGCCCGCCGGGTGTTGGCAAGACCAGCCTGGGGCAATCGATTGCGCGCTCGCTTGGCAGAAAGTTCGTCCACATGAGCCTGGGCGGCGTGCGCGACGAGGCCGAGATTCGCGGCCACCGTCGGACGTATATCGGCGCCCTGCCCGGACGGATCATCCAGGCACTCCGCCGCGCTGGCTCGCGCAACCCGGTCTTCATCCTCGACGAAATCGACAAAGTGGGCAACGACTGGCGGGGCGATCCGTCGTCGGCACTGCTCGAGGTGCTGGACCCGGCCCAGAACTCCGACTTTCGCGATCACTATCTGGACCTCTCGTTCGACCTGTCGAGCGTGCTCTTCATCGCCACCGCCAACGTGTTGGACACCGTGCCGCCGGCGCTCCGAGACCGACTCGAAGTCATCGACCTGCCCGGCTACACCGAAGACGACAAACTGCAGATCGCGCGACGCTACCTGGTGCCACGCCAGCTCCCAGAGAACGGACTGAATCCGGACCAGGTACGCATCTCGGACGCAGCGCTGCGCCGCATCATTCGCGAATACACGCGCGAGGCGGGCGTGCGCAATCTGGAGCGCGCGATTGCCACGGTCGCGCGCAAGTCGGCGCGGACCGTTGTTCTGGGGGAGGCAACGTCCATCGTGGTGACGCACCGCTCGGTTGCCGAGCTGTTGGGTCCGCCCAGGTTTCAGCAGGAGGTCGTGGCGCGGGACGACGAGGTCGGGGTCGCGACGGGTCTGGCGTACACGCCGTCTGGCGGCGAGGTGCTGTTCGTCGAGGCGCGCGTCGTACCCGGCAAGGGCAATCTGATGCTGACCGGCCAGCTCGGCGAAGTGATGAAGGAGTCGGCGCAGGCGGCGCTCACGTTCGCCAGGGCGCGCGGGCGGGCCTTAGGACTTGGCGGCGAGGATCCGCTGGCCGAGCGGGACGTCCACGTCCACGTGCCCGCCGGAGCCGTGCCCAAAGATGGGCCCAGCGCGGGCATCACCATGGCCACGGCCATCATCTCGGCGTTGACCCGACGGCCGGTCGACCACAGCGTGGGCATGACCGGCGAGATCACGCTTCGGGGACGGGTCCTGCCGATCGGCGGATTGAAGGAGAAAGTACTGGCGGCGCATCGGGCTGGTCTGACGCACCTGGTGGTGCCGCGCGACAACCGGCGCGACCTGGAGGAGATCCCAGCCCGGGTGCGCAAAGAGATCACGTTCACCTTCGTCGACCACATGGACCAGGTCCTGAACATCGCCCTGAAACGTGACGTCCAACCGGAGCGAAGCGAAGTCAAACCGCTGCGGCGGCCGACGCGGCGGAGTCGGGATACGGTGGCAGCCGCGCCAGGCTAACGTCCGTCATCGGCAGCACGTGTCAGCCTGTGCCGGCGGCAACCCCGGCGGACACCCTGCTGACGAAGCTGCGCATCGGTGCGCAGGAAGATGCTGGCCGTGCCGGTCTGTGAATTGCCTGCCGTTGCTGCCCACCCCACTCCGCCTGAACAACCCGTGATGTACGGCCTCCCAACGAGAATCGGATCGTTCGTTGTTCCGGATGACATCACACCAGGACCAGGCTCTACGGGATTCTCATACGTGGAGTCCGCTGGCACCATTGCGCGAAGCGGGCGGTCATGAGAGTTGTCTTCCGAGTCCACGAACGCGAGGTCCAGGGCGAGTAGCCCTGGGGAGAGGGCCGCAGCCCACGACTTAATAAAGAGCTCGTGATTGGGATTCCGTGCCGCAGCCACGACTTAAGAAGAACCTCATTTTGGGGCGTACTTTGAAACCAGGCGATTAAGCTCACGTCGGGTGGCAGCCAGCAAAGATTCCTCCATCAGGTCCCAGCGCATGCCGCCATCGTAGTCCAGGTGATAACTGATGGTTTCGTGCTGGACTTCGGTGCTGCGGCCGAGGGCGGGGAACAGCTCGGTCAAAAACTCCAGCTCCCAGACCCGTTCGCGCGGTCCGCGCGCGTCGAGCACGTCGGTGTTGTTGTTGTAGTACTCGAGCAGGATGTTCCTGACTATGTCGTCCTGGCGGAAAATCCCGCCGGGCGAGTAATGGGGTCGGTCCTTGAGAAAGCCGCGTGCGCCACCCGCGTTGACGCAAAAGGGTGCCACCCAGCCGAGGTCTGGGCCGAGCTCGGTGGCGCGGTGGGCCAGCGAGGCCATCGCGGCCATGCTGGCCAGCACGATGTCGTCGTCCATGAACGCCAGCAGCGGACCGGTCAAGCTTTCGAGCAGCTTCAGCCGACCGCCCGAAAACGCGCGCTGGCGATCACGGTGCAGCTCGTACTCGCAGCGGACGCCGCGGTCCTGAGCCAGACGCAGTACCGACATGACGTCGACGCGCTTGATCGCCGGCTGATCGCCGGTATCGACGATGAAGATCTCAATCGGGTACTCGTCCTGCAAGACCATGTTGGCGATAACCGTCGCGAGCATCGGCCGGCCTTTGGTCAAGATGCCAACCTGAATCGGGGTTGGCGGAGTCGACGGGTTGTCGGTCACTTCGGCGACGTATCTCGAAACAGGTCGTCCAGCCTCGGGCGAACAGACCTTAGCGCCTGCTCGGATTCATCTTTGATTTTGACTTTGTCGAGAATGTAGTCAATCATCTTTCCCAGCGTCTCGGCCTCGTCAGGTTCGAGGAACAGGGCGCGCTGGGTGCCACGCTCGACGGGTGTGCCTGGATGCAACCCTTCGATCGTCGCTGCTTCGCCGTGGGGTAACTCGACCCGTACGGCGCCATCGTCAGCGTCGATCTGGATCATTTCGTCGAGTGTACTTCCCGCGTTGGCGCGCTGGAGCGCTGGTCACACAGCATAAAGTTAGACACGATGCTCACCGTAACCGACCTGCCCAGTTTTGACCTCGACGGCGACCGATTGGTTCGACCCGACTTCGCTGGGCGGGGCCTGGCGAACGTGGCGCCGACGATCTTGCGGCTGCTGACGCCGAGCGCGGCGGCAATCACCGATCTGCCACCGCTGGACCAGATGGTACTGCCAGAGTCGCTCACCCGCGGCGTGCAGAACGTGGTCCTGATCCTCGCCGACGGTCTGGGATACCTTCAGCTGCAGCGCGAGATGGCCGCGGGCAACGCGCCAACTCTGGCCGACCTGGTGGCACGGGCCGGTTCGGGGTCTCAAACAGTCAGCTACAGCCCGATCACGTCGGTGTTCCCGACCACCACGGTCGCCGCGCTCGGGTCGATCAACTCAGCCGTGGCGCCGACCGCGCACGGCCTCCTGGCCTACATGCTGTACCTGACCGAATTCGACACCGTGGCCGAGATGATTCGCTGGGGACCGATCAGTGATCGGCGGCTCACGTTTTCCGATCCCCAGTTCGGCTGCGTTCCGGAGACCTTCTTCTGGGCTGAGACGATTTACGCCCGCCTGCAGGCCGCCGATGTGGCACGTACGTTCGTGGTCAACCCGACCTACTTCGCCGGCACGCCGCTCACTCGCATGCTGCACCAGGGCGCGACCTACAGCGGCTACATCAGCACGTCCTCGATCGAGCCCATCGTGTCCCGTCTGGTGGCGGAGAGCCAGGCGCCGACGTACGTGTATGCGTACTGGCCGACCGTGGACACCATCGCCCACATGATTGGACCGCTCACGACGGAGCACGGCGCCGAGGTGGCCGCGCTCGACCTGCAGCTAGGTCGACTCCTGCAGCGGCTCCCTCGTCGAGGCGACACACTGGTGCTGTTGACGGCGGACCACGGCCACATCGATACCGCGCCGGAATTCGGTGTCGACCTGGCCGCTCACGCGGAGTTGCTGGCGATGCTGCGGGTCATGCCGGCGGGCGAGCGGCGGGTCGTGTATCTGCACCCGAAAGCTGGCTTGAAGGAAGAGGTGCTAGCGTACGCGCGTGAGCGGCTAGGCGACGTCGCGGCGACGATGCCGCGTGACGAAGCGGTTGCCCTCGGCCTGTATGGTCCGGGGCCTTTGCCGGAGCGGGCGGCGGCGCGGATCGGCGAGGTGTTGCTGTTCCCGCGTCGCAACCTGCAGCTTGTCGCGCCGGTCCAAACCGCCGAGGGCGCACCCACGCCGAAGACACCGCTGTTTCGCGGCCTGCACGGCGGCCTGAGTCCAGACGAAGCGCTCGTGCCGCTCCTGGCGCTACGCGTCTAGCAAGCCAAGCCTTAGATGCCCGCCAGGTCGGCGTAGTGCTCGAGCTTTTCGAAGTTGTGGGTGGCGTGGATGCGACGGACCGTACCCGACCGCGAGCGCATGACCAGCGTTTCCGTGGTGGCACCGTGCGGGAAGTAGTGCACGCCTTTCACCAGCTCGCCGTCAGTGATGCCGGTCAGGGCAAAGAAGACGTCGTTACCACGTACCAGGTCGTCAATGGTCAGCAAGCGATCGAGCGGCAACCCGATTTTCTCGGCGGCGGCGCGTTCCTCCGGATTACGCGGCCACAGCTTGCACTGGATGTCGCCCCCCAGGCACTTCAGGGCAGCCGCCGACAGCACCGCTTCGGGTGAGCCGCCGACGCCGACGAGCATGTCGGCATTGGTATCCGGCAGACAGGGCATGATGCTGCCGGCGACGTCACCATCGGTAATCAGCTTGATGCGGGCACCCGTGGCTCGCACGCGATCGATCAATTGAGCATGCCGCGGCCGATCGAGGACAACCACGGTCAGGTCGTCAATGCGCTCGCCCTTGGCGGCGGCCAGGGCCGCGATATTTTCCTCGACGCTCATGTTCAGTGAACAGATGCCCTTGCCGGCCGGGCCCACCGCCAGCTTGTCCATATAGACGATCCCGGGCGGGTTATACATGGAGCCCTGTTCCGCCAGCGCTACGACGGCCACTGCATTCGGCAAGCCCTTCGAAAGCAAGGTCGTACCATCGACCGGGTCGACCGCAACGTCGACTTTGGGCTCCTGGCCGTTGCCAATGCGCTCGCCGATGTACAGCATCGGCGCCTCGTCCTTTTCGCCCTCTCCGATCACGACCACGCCGTCCATCTCGATGACCTTCAGGCGGTCACGCATGGCATTGACAGCAGCTTGATCCAGGGCATTCTTGTTGCCGCGACCCATCCAGCGCGCAGCCGCCAGAGCCGCCGCTTCGGTCACCCGGCACAGTTCCATGGCAATGTTGCGGTCCAGTCCACCACCCGAAGGTAGCGGCGACGCACTCATCTGTTGTGGCTCGATCGACATACGATGGCTCCTCCTCAGCATCGAGGTTCCGCGCACGCGCGCCCGCGCCTCATTGCGCGTTCGGGCGAAGGTTCTTCAAGGATACCAGCCGGACGCTCAGGCGTAACTGGCGTCCAGGTCCAAACGCAATTGCTGCCAGAGTTCTTCGAACGTCTCTTCCGGCGTCGGGATCACCTGACCCAGGCCGATTTTGTCGCGCACCAGCGTCGTGTCGTACTCGCGAGCGACTTCCACAACCGCGGCCTGGCCGCGCAGGAAGATGGGCACGGCGCGCAGCGCGAATCGAACACGATCGGGTGCCACAAGCTCAGACGAACGCGAGACGCGGAAGACTTTGCCTTGGCGCGAGGTGCAGTACGCCGGCACCGCCACGCTAGCAAGAGTAGCCGAGGGCGTTGCTCAGCTCAGGCCGCCGCTGGCTCGCCGCCGAGAGCGATGTACTCGACACGCAGGCGCTGTCGCGCGCGGCACAGCGTCGTCCGCACCGCGCCTGAGGACAGTGCCAGCCGACTGCCGATCTCTTCGCACGATAATCCTTCGGCTTCGCGCATGAGCAGGCAGGTCCGGTAGCGGTTCGGCAGACGCCGCAGTGCACGGCGCACAAGCTCTGCCCGCTCGTTGCGCAACGTTTCTCGCTCGGGATCGTGGCTGTCGCTTGTGAGCAGCGAAGCTGGTCCGGCAGGCCATTCACCCGACGGCCCGCGGCCGTCGCGGCGGGTACCCTCGAGCGGCTCCCAACGCACGAGCTGGCGCCGACGGAGCTCATCGACGCAAGCATTACGCGCGATCCTGAACAACCAGGGCTTGATCTCGACCGCTACCGAAGGACGCCGATCCCAGGCCCGCTGCGCCTTCTCCCACGCGGTCAGGGTCAGGTCGTAACTATCGTCAGGGTCACGCATCAGGCGCTGGACCTGGCGGAACACGGCGGAGTAGTGCAGGGCAAACGCGTCTTCCACGGCGACTGGCTCGCGGCGCGTCTCGGCCATTTGCGCGGCCTCGACAGAGGGCATAGCCCCACTGTAGAGCTGGCGCATTACCGCGGATTTATGGATTGATTACAGGACGATTACATACGCGGCACAACGCAAACGTTGCCCTCGTCAGGGCAGGGGCCAGATGGCTTCAACAGTGCCGTCGGGAGCCATGCGCTGGACTCGTGCGTTGCCAGTATCGGCGACGTACAGCCGACCGGTGGTCGGGTCCACCGCGACACCTTTGGGTCCCACAAACTCGCCCGAGCCAGACCCCCGGCTGCCCCAGCTCAGCAGCAACCGGCCGTCCGGTGCTAACTTCACGACGCGGTCGCGGCCGTAGTCGGCCACCCACAGATTGCCGTCGCGATCGACGGCGATGCCTTCGGGACGCCGCAGCTGCGCGTCTGGCACCGTCGACGAAGGCGGCACCGGAGCGAGGCTGGATGTGCCCGGCGTGGCCGCTGGCGGTGTGGCGGCGGCCGGAGCGGCTGGCGTTGCGAGCACTGTTGGAGTCGGGGTGACGACCACCGTTGCGTTGCTAACAACAGTGGCAGCTCCGCTCGGAATGGTCGTTGCGGTAGCGGTGGAAGCCACCTGGAGCGTGCCAATCTGGCCTTGAAATCGACCCTCGCCATTGAACCTCTGGACGCGGTCGTTGAAGTGATCCGTCACGTACAGGGTGCCGTCGTGATCGAGGGCTACACCAGCCGGCCGCTGGAACTGACCGTCGCCACTGCCACGCCCTCCCAGAGTGGTGAGCGGCGTGCCATCCGGGGAAAACACCTGGACCCGGTCGTTGCCGAAATCAGCCACGTACACGCGTCCACCAGCAACCGCGACGCCGAAGGGCGTGCGCAGGTCACTTGCGCCAGCGCCAGCCCCGCCCCACGCACCCAGGCTGCTGCCGTCCGCTCCGAAATGCTGTACGCGATTGTTGAGCTGGTCCACGACGAACAGTGTGTTGCGTTCGTCGACCGCCACGCCGAAGGGTGCGTTGAGCTGGCCTGGCCCACTACCTGAGCCACCCCACTGCGCCAGCACCGTACCGTCGGGTCCGAACTTGACCACTCGATCCTGGGCGTAGTCGCTGACGTAGACGTTGCCGTCTCCGTCGACGGCAATGCCAGCCGGCGCAGGCGGGCTGGAGCTTCCGTCGGACGCGAGTGCCGATTGAAACAACGTTGCGCAGGCAACGACACCTACGCACAGGGCTCGCTGGAACAGGCCGATCATCGGCCGAGCGGCACCCGAACCGGGGCCGGAGGAGGAGACTGGGTTGGTTTCGCGGGGCGCCGCGGATGCATCTGCAGGGGCAGCCGAACGGTAAACGTGGTGCCGCGGTTCGTGCCTTCGCTGAATGCCTCGATGGTGCCGCCGTGCGCCTGGGCGATGTACTCGGCTATCGACAGCCCGAGGCCGCTGCCACCGTGCGCGCGCGAACGAGCTCTATCTGCGCGATAAAAGCGCTCGAAGACGTGCGGCAGGTCGGTCGGCGAAATCCCGAAGCCAGAGTCGGCAACCGTAAGTGAGACCATTGAAGTCGACACGCGTTGGTCACGTGCCCTACGAGAACGAGTAGACCTGGCGGCCTGTTGCACGCCAGGCGTTTCGACCGCGCCGGAGACCCGCACGTCGATACGGCCGTTCTTCGGCGTGTAGCCAATCGCATTCTCCACAAGGTTGGTCAGCAGCTGCTTCAGCCGATCGCGATCGCCGGCCACACCGCACTGACCTTCGACCACCAGACCCATGCGACGATCTCTGGCCCGCGGGCGTGCCTGTTCGACAACTTCCGATGCCAGCTCGGCCAGGTCGACCGGTTCGAGCTTGAGGCTCGGGGCCCCGCCTGCGTCTGCACGCGCGAGCAACAGCAAATCCCCAACCAGCCGCCCCATTCGCGCTGCCTCCTCCTCCGCTTCGACAACGGCTTCACGCTGGGTAGACTCGGGCACACCGTCTCGGTTCAGCAACGCAAGATTGCCGCGGATGATGGTGATCGGATTGCGCAGCTCGTGCGACGTATCGGCAAGCAGGCGACGCTGCGACTCCAGCACGTGTTCGAGGCGCGCGATCATATCGTTGAACGTGGCAGCCAGAAAGAACAGCTCGTCGCCGTGGCCGAGCCGGGGCGCCTGCACATGCAAACGTCGCCGGTAGTCGCCAGTGGCCGCAATGTGTCTGGCAGTCTCGGTGATTCGAGCCACAGGACTCAGCGCGGCTCGGGTGAGCAGCCAACCCACGACTACCGCGAGCACCAGTGCACCCACGCCAGCCGACAGAAGCAGCCGCTCGACCGCGGCCATCGTGTTCTCATAGGTGGTCAGCGATTCGGCTACCTGCACTGCTCCGACGACTTCCGATGTGCCTGCCTTGTGAATGGGCTCCGTCAGCAAGCGCACGCTCACATCGCCTGAGGCCACGGGAATCGTCTCGAAGATGCGCGCGTCCTGAACAATCGCCTGGCGACTGCTCTGGGGCACCGGCAGCTCGCCACCGAACAGATTGGGCGGCGCGGCGACAATAGCCGCCTTCGAGCTCAATACCTGGACGTAGATGCCGGGCGCCACGAACGCTCCGATCGTCGACTCCATCTGGCCGGGTGAGACGTCCTCCGGCTGCAGCAAGTTGCCCATGCTCGGGCCGACTTCGCGAACGATCTGTTCGGCGCGCACGGTCAGTCGCGAGTCCATGCTGCTGGACAGGTTGCGCTGCAGCGTGAAGTACAGCAGGGCGCTGAACCCGAGCAGCGTCAGCGCCAACAGCGCACCGTACCAGAGCGTCAGACGCGTGCGCAGCGACACGCCGAGCTGAGGCATCGCCTAACCCCGAAGGGCGTAGCCGGCGCCGCGCACCGTTTGAATCAGCCGCGAGCGACCACCGACCTCGAGCTTGTCGCGCAGGTACTTGATGCGTACGTCGACCAGGTTCGAGTCGCCCAGATAGTCGAAACCCCAGACGTCCTGGAGAATCTGCTCTCGCGACAGCACCTGACGTGGATGCCGCAGGAACAACTCGAGCAGCTCGTACTCGCGCGCGGTCAACTCGAGCAGCTCGCCACTGCGCCGCGCTTCGTGCTCGCTGGGCACCAGCTCGACGTCCTGGAATCGCAATGCCTCCACCTGCCGCGGCTGCACGCGGCGCAGCAGCGCGCGAACGCGGGCCAGGAGCTCGTCCGGGTTGAACGGCTTGACCACGTAGTCGTCTGCGCCGCAGTCGAGTCCGGTGACTTTGTCGACTGCCTCGTCGCGGGCGGTCAGCATCAGAATCGGAACGATGCTTTCGCGGCGGACGGTGCGGCACACTTCGAAGCCGTCGTGGCCTGGCATCATGACGTCCAGGATGACCAGGTCCACGGGCTCGCCGCGCAGGATCTCGAGCGCCGAGTCGCCTTCCTCGGCAATGGCGACGCCGTAGCCGTCGATCTCCAAAACGCGGCGCATCATGCTCAACATGCGCGGGTCGTCGTCGACGACGAGCACCTTCGGCGCCGCGGCATCCAGGCGCGGCGGCGCGGACGAGCGCACGATTCCCTTCCGTGATCCTCGTGGTCAGCCTTGCTCGAAGGCGAACGTCAGGTCCGTGCCGCCCAACGCATCGGGATGGCACAGCCAGCGCGTTCCACCGCGGCAATACTGGCCGTAGAAGCGGCTGCCGCTGGCCTGTTGCTGCAGGTCCGTCGGCAGGCTCGGTGCATTCGGGCCGAGCATGATCTGCTTCAGATAGTCAGCCAGCAGCAACGGCTCGGTGATGGTGCCGCCGCCGACGGTCGGGTGGAAGTGCAGAATGACCCGTTGGAAGCGCATATAGATGAAGTTGTTGTTACTCGGGTCCTGCTGCGGCTTCGAAATCGGGGCCCCCAGGATTTCAAGTGCTCCGCGCGTCGTAAACGTCTGCCAGAAGTTCACCGGCTGTCCGTTGAAGGTGTCTGGCGTATTGGTCTGGATGAACGTCAGGATGTTGGCGTAGTCGGCGGAGCCAACCGCCGGTGTCCGCGCCTTGAGCTGGTCGTCCGGCGTAGGAAACACGCTGCCGTTGACTCGCGTGTACGGAAAAATATCCGGGTCGAGCAGATTGATCAGCTGCGGCCCAGCACCTGGGCAAAGCTGGATAATCAGCCGCTGGTACATCTGCACCGGGCAACCCAGGAACGTGAACATACGCGAAATCGGGTAGCCGAAGGTGTCTACGGCGCCGCGCGACTGAAAGAACGACACGGCCTGGTCGTCGACGCGGAAGCCGGTCTGCAGGTAGTACTGAGCATCGTGCGTGAGGGCCGGAGCCGGTTGGACAACGCCGGGCGTGGCCGTAGCGGTAGGTCCGGTGGTTGCCGCGGGCGTACTGGTTCCGGTTGTGACCGCGGTCGGGGTGGTCGCCGGGGGCGCTGCGAACGGGGAGGCACTTCCGCCATAGGCGACCACGCCGCTGCCGTTATTGGCCAGACTGAAGAAGACGAACTGGGCATTGGCGGCATTCACGTGGCGCGAGATCGCGTTGCCGTCGCGTACCTGACTGCCGCCCTGCTGGGTCGGGCCAAGGTTGGTGGCATCGGTGCCCGTATAAATGTTCAGATCGGTGCCGTCAGCGCTCGGCGCGACCGAAATGCTGACGGTGGCATCAGCGCCAGGGTTGCCGTAGTAGAAGCGGTACCAGACCGCTTGGCCAGGAGCGAGTGTGCCCGAGAACTGGCCATTGTTGGTGGAGATGAGGAGGGCATTGCCCGCGTTGCCGGCCACGGGACCGGTGGTCGGAGTGGTCTGCGGCGTCGCGGGGTTCGTGGCGGAGGTTGGCGTCGCCGTGGCGAGCGTACTCGTGGGCGTGAGGGCGCCGACGAAGCTCACCGAACGATCAGGGTGGTCGTTTTCGACCTTGATGAACACGACGCGGGCGCCGCCGGGATCGCTGTAGCTGACGGTGCGGACGTTGCCCGTCAGCGTCGATCCCGCCCCTCCCGCTGAGGTCGGATTGGCTGGATCGCCCGTGAACAGGAACACGTCAAGCCGGTTCGAATCGGCCGGCTCGAAGGTGAGGGTCACGGTGGCCACCTGACCACCGCCGATGTAGTTGAACTTGTACCAGACGCTTGTCGACGGGGCGTCGGTGCCGGCGAACTTGCCGTCGGTGCCGACAGGAATCGCGTCGGTGGCACTCGACCCCGTCTGCGCCTGGGCGGTGGGCAGAACGCCTACCAGCAGCAGCCCCATGAGCAGAACGACTGCCCACGGCGCAAGCCGACGAAGGACCGACGACGACAACAACCTGGTCGACGTCACTGAACCAGAGAGCATCACTCACTGACCTCCTGAGTCACAACTGCGCCTCCCCTGACTTCCCGCCGTGCGGGTGGGAGAATCGGCAGACACGGTGCCACTCGCTAGCGTGGCTCTGCGTTCGCGGTAGACAACGAGTCGGGTCAACCTTTGGTTACCGTCCAGATAAACAGCGTAATCAACGCGTAAGAGACCCATTCGTGATGAAGTCTATGCCGGTTGTAGTGCCGCTGTAATTCCTGGAGCTTAGCCTAAACCATGTGGCAAGTTGGCAGCACGCGCGGACACCCCGCACGTCATGAACGGTCTGGCACTTCCCGCTGTTTTGCTTCTGGTGGCGGCCATATTCGCCGGAGCTGCGGCACTGGATCATCACCGCGAGCACGGCTGCCGCACCGGCGCGGACCTCGAATGAACCTACTCTGGATCCGTCCAGCCGAAGTCGAGCAAGGCCTGCGGCCAGACGAGCGGCGCGTGCGAGACTTCATCGATTCGCCGGGTGGAGTCTCGGAATCGGTCGTGTCTCTAGCCGACAAAATGGGTATCAGCCGCCGACGGTGTCGGGGGATTCTCGAGCAATTGGTGGAGCAAGGCGTGCTGCGACGGCGCGACTTCCTGGATATCGAGCCAATCTACGTCCGCTTTCCCAGTCGATAGGCGTTTCAGCCCGTAGAATTCGCACGAGACGATATCGAGCTACGTGACTGAGGTTGCCTGTCGCCGCTGCGGCCTGCACAAGCCGACCCTTGCCCAGGCGCCTCTGCCCGGCAAGTGGGGCGCTGCCGTCGTCGCCCAGACGTGCGGCGACTGCTGGCACGAGTGGGTTGAGGAACAAACGCGACTCATCAACCACGAGCGACTGCTTCCTTCCCAGCCGGAACATCGCAAGGTGCTGTACGAAAGGATGACCAGCTTCTTGAAGTTGGAACGCTGAACAGGGTGGGCGTCGGCCGGCTAGCCCTGGCGCTCCTGTTCGTAACCGCGGCCTGCCAACCCGCACCTATTCCGCAGGGCCCGACGCCAAGCAGTGCTCCATCGACCGCGATCACGCGCGCTGGCTCGCCCCAGCCGGCGGCAGCGGCAGCCAGCCCATCGGTATTGACTGGAGCCGCCCGGCCCACGGCTGCGCCGCAACCGGTGCCTCCACCCACGCCGCTTCCACTCCGGACGCCGGATCCGGGCGGGCTGGATCCCCGCTTCGGCATCGCGGAGGGCTTCCGCGATCCAACCCTGATGGCCGATATCGGCGCCGGCTGGGAACGCGTCGTCCTGTCCTGGGCCGACATTCAGCCGGCTGGACCCGACGATTTCAGCTGGCTCGGACGCACCCTTCCGCCCCAGTCGCTGGCAGATCAATTGAACCAGGGTGTGCGTATGGCTGGGCTGTTGCAATTCACGCCGGCCTGGGCCGCCACCAGCGCCGCCGACGCCGGCCGATCGGTGCCTCGCAATCTGGACCTGCCGGACGACGATCCGCGCAACTACTGGGGCCGCTTCGTCTTCGAAACCGTGCGCTACTACGCCGGGCGCATCGACGACTGGATCATCTGGAATGAGCCGGAGTTTCAGGCCGCCGATGCGGCGGCCGGGCAGGGCAGCTATACCTGGCTCGGCACCGACCAACAGTTCGCACGGTTGATGCAAGTTGCCTATCGTGCCGCCAAGCGCGCGAATCCACATGCGATCGTGGCGTTCCCCGGCACGTCGTACTGGGTGGACCAGACCAGCGGCCGGCCGCAATTCTACGAACGCTTTCTGCAACTGGTCGCCGCCGACCCCACCGCCCAGGCCAACAGCTTCTTTCACGATGCCGTTCCGCTGAACCTGTACCGGGCTCCCGACGACCTGGTCCGCCTCCACCAGACGTTCAAGGATCTGCAGCATCGATACGCCGTCGACAAGCCGATGTGGCTGCTCGAGTTGAACGCAATGCCCACCGACGATACGTCCATTCCGTGCGCCAGCATGCACTCCGGTAACCCGATTCAGACTACCCAGGTACAGCAAGCGGCGTACGCTGTCCAGGCTCTGTCGCTGGGAGCTGGAGCTGGCTATGAGCGAATCGGCTTCTATCAGATGGTCGACGACGATCCCTGCAAGCAGTCGGCCGTGTGGGGCATCACTCGTGACGACGGCTCCCGCCGGCCAGTGGCCGCCTCGTTGCGTACCGCCATCCGGTCTCTTTCAGGGTTTCAGCGGGCGCGATTTGCTCCACTCGTGAGACCGGCGGTGCGATGGGCGGCCTGGCCTGACGATCCGAGCTCCTTCACCCCCAACTGGCAGGTCTACGAAGTGGTGTTCGACTTGCCGGGCCACCGACGGGTAACGGTGTTGTGGAACGGCGACGGCGCCCCCGTTCGTGCGCGAATCCCACGTCAGGCGGCGCAGGCGCGCCTCCTGGACGTGCAGAATCAACCCCTGACGGCGACGTCCCTCGGCCAGGACTGGGCGGTCACGTTGCCTCCCGCGACAGCCCACTACCCTGGCGATCCGCCAGGCTATTACTTCATCGGCGGCGAACCGCGCCTGCTCGTCGAGGACAACGTCCCCAGCGACGCTCCCGTCACGCCCCCTCGACCCGCCAGCTAGCTGATCTCCCAGGCGGCAAGACGCCGCAGGCCTACGCGTGACGTCAGCACGATGGCACCGACAGACAGCATCGCCACGATCGGCAGCCCCCAATCGAAGACAGGCAGAAATGCAAGCAAGGGCCGCGGCACGCTGAGCACCGTCCGCGTCACCCACCACACCAGCAGAGCCGTGTTCGACGCAAAGAACAGGCTCGAGAGCAGCGTCGTGATGATCGTCCCGATGCAGCCGATTCGGCGTTGCGGATTGTCAGCTTCGAAATCCACGGTCAACGCCGCGCCAGCCATGGCCGCGCTGGTGCCGCCCACTGCGAGCCAGGTTGCAGCCACCATCGCGGCAGCAATCTCGAGTGGCTCGCCCGCATGGCTGATGGCTAGCGCCAGAGTTGCCGCCCAGATCACCCCCAGTACCAGTAGAAGACTCCCAAGCGCCTTGCCGAACAGGATCCGACCCATGCTCACGGGCGCCGCCCGTAGCAACGCAATGTTGCGGCCCTCGTAGGCGAGTGTCGCCGCGCCTTGCTGGCTGCCGAAGAGGTAGGCCAGGTACGGAACCGGCAGCATCCCCAGCCAGAAGCGGAGCGGGTGGGTCGTCCGCGTGAACGGATCGCCAGCGACCAGCGCCATGGCCGGCAGAGCCAGCGCCAGCAGGCTGACCAGGGCGCCCGTGCGCCAGCGCGGGTCGCGAACAAGCGTGCGCCAGTCCTTCTGCAGAAGGCCGACGATCGGCCCGCCTGGCACGCCGCCCGGCAACCGGACACGCATGCGCACCGGTCCGCCTCGGCGCGCGGGTCCCGCGAAGCGAACCCGCTCCCAGCCGGCGGCAAACAGAAAATCGAACGCGAGGTGAGCACTCACAAAGATGGTGATAGCCAACGCGACGAGCAGTGCCAGGGACAGACCGGCGGCATCGTCGAGGAGCAGCAGGTGAGCGGCCCAGGTGGTCGGAGCCCACGTTGGCGGGGCACCAAAGCTCCGCAGTGTAGAGGCAGCGGCGTCGACGTTGCCCTGGCCGAGGAGCAACGACGACCGGTCGCGCCCCAACCCGAATGCTGGCACGCCGAGGACGCCGATGGGCAGGAACAGAACGATCGCCCACAACCGGCTCAACCCCAGGATCGACTCGCCGAAGCGTACGCGGGCAAGGCCAAGCGTAAGCGTGGCACCGATGGCCGCGGCCGCGAGCGTGATCGCCATGCCGACCACCCCAGCCAGGAGGTAATACCCTACCGGGAGGCCGAGCGAGTGCCCGAACCCATACAGCGCCGCCGTCTGAAACAGCACCACGGGGAGTGAGTCCCGCCAGATCTCGAACACTTTCAGCCAGAACAGGCTCCGCGCTGGAACGGGCGCGGCCAGCAGCAGCTCCAGGTCAGCGGCAAGAAACAGGTGATGAAACGCGCTGCTCAGGCTGGTGAACAAGGTCAACGCGAATACGCCGATCAGGAGCAGCGGCAGTGTCTGCGTGGCTGCCTCCGGATCCGTACGCGCTAGACGCTGGATGAGCAAACTGGCGTTCAAACCAGCCAGCATGACAATCCCGATGGTGAACGCGGTCGCCAGGAATGCTGCGATCAGACGCGGCGTCCGCCTGGGCCCGCGCGACAGGCGATTCCAGAAGAGCCGCGCCCGTTGGCGCAACAGCAAGCGGAGCACTGGCTAGAGGGGCGGCCGAAAAGTTTTCTGCACGGACATCGCCCCTCTAGCCAGTCCGTTTGAACGGAGTTCAGCGACCCTTTGGCGTGTGAGATGCACTTTTCGGCCGAACTCCTACGTGCCGCTCAGATACGCGGCGAGCTCGCGCTCTTCGCTGCCACCGGTCATCTGCAAGAAGATGTCTTCGAGCGAATCCCCTTCTCGATTGGCCTGGGAGCGGAGCTCGTCCAGGGTGCCAGTGGCGATGACCTGCCCGTGGTCGATGATGCCGACACGATGGCAGAGCTGCTCGGCGATCTCGAGCACATGGGTGGACAGGAATACGGTGTGTCCACGTCCGACCAGCGCCATCAGCAGGTCCTTTACGAGTCTGGCGCTCCGCGGGTCGAGACCGGACGTAGGCTCGTCCAGGAACAGGACGGGCGGCTCGTGCAGCATGGCTCCGGCCAGCGCCAGCTTC